>Ga0256842_1001228_pt1 | contig 21032 bp, 20 predicted proteins | sample 4559240metaG_FD_185973 | JGI IMG/M metagenome (GOLD analysis project Ga0256842, IMG submission 185973) | Hydrothermal vent microbial communities from Guaymas Basin, Mexico - 4559-240 | ecosystem: Environmental > Aquatic > Marine > Hydrothermal vents | place: Mexico: Guaymas Basin | collected... | reverse complement strand
AGGTGTTTAAATAATATATTTTGAGAAATTATTTTTCCTCTGCTTTAACTGTATCCGCTGGAATTCCTTCAACTGTTGGAACTGATTTAACATCTTTAACAACACTATTTCCCTCAAAAATACCTTTAGCCTCAATAACTAATTCAGTAGATTCGATAGTACCGTTTACACGACCATGAGCTTTTATCTCAACTCTTGCAGCATTTACAGATCCCTCTATATAACCCTGGACTACAAGTCTTGTAGTAAATACATCACCTTTAATGTGACCATTTTTACCAATATTTACCTCTTTATTTGATTGAATTTTTCCCTCAAATACACCATCTACATATAAGTTACAAGCAAGATTCATTTCGCCTTTGATTGTAGAGCCAGCCGTGATGATGGTAGTGTTTGTGTCGGTTTTTGGACTTTGATGCGTGCTGTCGCTGTTATTAAAGATTGCCATGGTATTTTTTTTTCCTTCTCAAATATATCTTTGTAGTTTGTAACACTCCACTTTACAAATTCGTACGGATTAACCGCACGCTGAATAAAGCGTATCTCATAATGAAGATGTGGACCAGAACTCATCCCTGAGTTTCCAGTATAGGCAATTAAATCACCCTTTCTTACAAATTTTCCTGATTTTATCACAATTTTGTTTAAATGTCCGAAGTATGTACGAAAACCATAATTGTGTTGTAATATTATTAAATTACCAAATCCACTTCTTTTGTGCATTCCTGCCCATTCGACAATGGCATCTGCTGTCGCATATACTGGAGTATTCATCTTTGCCCTCATATCCAAACCACGATGAAATTCACGTCTGTGTAGAGTTGGATGTGTCCTATACCCAAACTTACTAGTGATTCCTTTGTATTCAATGGGAGAACCAGATGGAATAAACTGCATAAGAGTAGCCATATGTTCAGAGTTTAGTTTTGTTGCATTTACTCTTTCTTGCAAAGACATATTTGCAACAGAAGTCATACCAATCATAGTTTCAATCTCAGTTAATGAATCTGAAACTTCTAAAAGTTCTTTTTTCTTGTCTATCAAAGATAACTGAGTTTGCTTCATTTTACTATCAAGGCTTTTATTTTTTTGTTTTAACATCAAGTAAGCATTTTGAACCTCTTTACGCTTATCTTCTATAGAATCAACTGAAGAGTTTAAATATAAAATAGTACCAATAGCCATAAGAGCGACAAAGCCTAAAAAAGACACAACATAAAGTAGACCTTTTTTCATAATCTGATGTAAAGTAAACTGTCTTACACCATTGTCATCATTTATTGTAATCGTAAAGTGATTATTCATTATACTCTTTCAAAAATGCCTCAACAACAGAAAATGAACCAAAAACTAAGTAGTTATTTTCTGCATTTATTTTTTTAAATTTTCTATGTTCAATGTTTAAGTTATCTAATACATTATTCATTATTGTTTCAGACTCTACTCTTTTATCATCAACTGCTATTATCTCTACATGTAGAGCGATAGGTTTTATGATAGAAAGAATCTCTTTATAATCTTTATCTTTGTAGCTATTATAAATTATTGTATATTTATTTCCACTTAAGGCAGAAACTATACTTGATGCCGCCAAAGCATTATGACCAACATCAACTATAATATTTTTTGCTATTTTAGACAATCTTCCAAATAACCTAGCATCTTTAAAATTGGTAGTTTTATACTTTATCTTTAAAAAGTTTAAAGCTGATATTGCTAAAGATAAGTTTTGTTCCAAATAGTTTTCTAATTTTAAATCTTTTGAAATTATATTTATATTATTTAAGTCATTTTTACCTAAGAGCTCTTCTACTCTAAAAACTTCCCTACATGTAGAGCTAGCAATAGTATAAACTTCATCTTTTTGTAAACCAAGTATTGCAGTTTTTTGTACAGCTCGTAGTTTTGTAGTAGCTATCTCTTCTAAAGTATCTCCCAAAAAAGCCTCATGATCTTTGGCAATAGGAGTTACGAGTGTTAGTATTTTAGGAAATACAGCGGTAGCATCATTCACTCCACCAAGACCAGCTTCTAAAACTATATATTCACAATCTTTATAAATTATAATTGCTAAGAGTGTCGTATATTCAAAATAGGAAAGAGAATCACTTTGCTCTACAGGTAAAAGCTTTTGTAACTCAGAATGAGCATCTTCTAAAACATCATCACTTACATCAAAACCATTTAGCCAGATACGCTCATTAAATTCTAAAATATGTGGAGAGGTATAATGCCCAACATTAAAACCAATGTTAAAAAGTGCTTGAGCTAAAAAACGACCAGTAGTACCTTTTCCATTTGTACCAATGATATGTATAATTTTTGGGATTTTTAAAGAGTGTTCTATAGACTCATATACACGAGGCATACGAGTATAGTCTATCTCATCATAGTAGAGTGGTTTAGCTTCTAAAAACTGTTCTAACATTTTTTATTTATAAGCTACTTGGTTTCTACCATTTTGTTTTGCTTGATATAAATATTCATCTGATGAATTTATTGCATTTTGAAGAGAAGCATGTTTTTTTCGCTCACTTACACCAGAAGAGACAGTAACCTTAATGCGTTTACCCTTGTACATAAAACGAGATTTTTCTACTCTTTTTCTGACTTTTTCTGCAAAAACTACACCACCCTTAGTATCTGTCTCACTAAGTAGTGCCATAAACTCTTCACCACCAAAACGACCAACTATGTCAACACTTCTTGCTTCATTTTTAAGTATTTTTGCAAAAGCTGTAAGTACTGCATCACCAGCATCATGCCCATAAGTATCATTAACTTTTTTAAATAAATCTAGGTCAAACATAATAACACTAAAATTACGTCCATATCTTTCAAATTCTGCTTCTTTTACCTGCATATACTCATCAAGTGCACGTTTATTATAAAGTTTTGTAAGGAAGTCCTCTTTTGATTCCTCTTTTGATTGTGCTAACTCTTTTTCTAGTTTTTCTATCTTTTTACCAAGAAGATTCACTTCAGAATTATGCGTTTTTAAATCTTGAGTAAGTGCTTTAGTATTCTCTTCTAAAGCAGTAGCAATAGTATATAATTTTTTATGAGCTACTTTAAAGTTTGTAATTGGTTCATCATTATAAGACTCTAATTCTTGTTTTATATTTTGAATCTCTATAGTAGATTTATCAGAACTCTCAATCATATCTATAAGTCTAAGAGAAAGTTTATCAAGAACACCATCAAGAGACTCTATCATCTCTTTTACACTCTCTTTATCAAGTGCTATTCTAAGAGTGATAGCTGATTTTATCTCTGCTTCTATACTATTACTCTCTAAAAGTGATGGATTATTTTTTATCTTTTGACTTATATCTGCTATCTTATCATTTACACTTGAAGCGATTGAAGGAACAAGAGATGCCACTAAAACTGAAGCTATAGAAGATAACTCCATTGACTCAACAAGTTTACCAGTATTACTAGGAATATTTAAATTTTCTATAGTTTTTTGTAAATCTTTAGTATCCACATTCCCCATAGTTTTTAATCTATCTAAAAAGCCATCATTATAAGTTGTTATAAAATTAACCCATAACTGTCTGTATTGATCAACTTCAGTTGCTGAAGCATCCCTGCTTAAAAGCTCTAAACTTTTAAAAGCTAGTTCTGAGGCTTGTTTATTATGGAGAACCTCTACAACTTGAAGAACCCTTTTTAGAAAAATACTTTGAGCATCAAGAAGTGAAGAGCAGTGAGAGCTATTTGTTCTATTTAGTTTTGAAATTAAAAACCTTGTAAATTCAGACATAGTTTTAATATGATAATTTTTTAGCTCTTTTTGAAACTCAGAATTTAGTGTAGTTTTAAACTTACTAAGGTGGGAGCAATCCTCCGTATTTATACCAGCTTTTTTAGCCTCTTTACAAAATGCTTCTGCATAAAAATCTGGAGTTAGAAGTTTACCCTCTAAGTCCAAGCGCTTAATAGCCTTTTTTATAATACCTTGAATCGTCATAATACTTCCTTCTTATTTTTCGCTTCTTGCGCCCTCTGCTGACACTTGTGCTACAAATGAGCGAATCGCTTTATCAACTGAAAAACCTATTGCTTCAAATCTTTGTTGATCTGAGATAATAGCATTAGGAGCAATCTCAAAATCATAATTACCTTTTGCAGTATATGATTTTTTAATTCCAGCATGCGTTTTACTAATATTTAAAGTAACTGTCATTCTATATCCAGTTACATAACCATTACTGTCAAATACAACCGCTTGATAAGATGGTGAGCCCATAGATACAACTAAATGCGTATCAGACTTACTTTTATCAACCAAAGAAGCTTGAAAAACTTTTATAATAGCAGAGTCAACAGCATCTTTCATAATAACTGTATTTTCAGGATCCACTAAAGATATAACTACTTGGGTACTAATCTTATCACCTAAAGATTCACGAGCAAATTTTGCAGATGGAGAGTATCCACATCCTACAATATTCACTAAAACAAAAAGTAAAACAATTAGTTTAGTAATTTGTTTCATTTTAGCCTTTCACCACTAAATTTACAAGTTTTTTAGGTACTACAATCTCTTTTACAATTGTTTTACCTTCAAGCCATTTAGCCCCAGCCTCTTTTGCTAAAGATATGATGTTTTCTTTAGATTCATCAGGTGAAACCTCTATCTCAGTTCTTGCTTTACCATTTATAGATACACCAAGAGTCAAACTATCTTCGACAAATACTTCATCTAAAACAACTTGTTTACTTAAATTGTTTAGTCCAAATTTAGATTCTGAAATCTCCCAACATACATGAGGGATAACAGGTTCCATTATAGAAGTTAGTATCCAGTAAGCTTCAGTCCAAACATCTTCATTTTTTTGAGTATTTAATGCATTTACAGCTTCCATTGTACCAGCGATAAGTGTATTAAACGTGTATTTTTCATTGTATACGTCATTTGCACGAACTAATGCTTCATACACTTTCCTTCTAGCAAATTTTTCCTCTTTGCTCAAAGAGTTATGGTCTATTTTTGGAATCTCTCTACATGTAGAGGCATTAGTACTTCTATCAAAAAATCTTTTTATGAATTTGTAAGCACCTTCAACTGCACTATCATTCCACTCTAACTCTTGAGTTGGTGGTGCTGCAAAAAGTATAAATAGTCTTGCTGTATCTGCACCATACTTCTCTATCAGAGCATCAGGGTCTACAGTATTACCTTTACTCTTTGACATTTTAGCACCATCTTTTAGCACCATTCCTTGAGTAAGAAGTTTCTCAAAAGGTTCATCAAAATCTAAGTAACCTAAATCACGAAATACTTTTGTAAAAAATCTTGCATAAAGTAGATGTAAAATCGCATGTTCAATCCCACCAATATAATGATCAACACCTGAATTCATCCAATACTGAACTTGCTCTTTTGAAAAAGCCTCTTTTTCCCAGTTCTCTTTACCAGCACAAAAGCGTAAAAAATACCAAGAGGATTCAACAAATGTATCCATAGTATCAGTCTCACGAACAGCACCTTTACCACAAGATGGACAAGAACAGTGTTTCCAAGTTGGATGATTTTCAAGCGGACTTCCCTCACCATTTATCTCAACATCATCAGGTAAAGCAATTGGAAGATTTTCTTTTTTCTCCATAACAATTCCACAAGAGTCACAATGAACAAAAGGGATTGGCGCACCCCAATATCTTTGACGGCTTACACCCCAATCTTTTAGTTTATAATTTGTAGTTTTTTTACCAATCTTTTTCTCTTCAAACATTTTTATAATGTTGTATTGAGATTTTTTAGAGTTCATTCCATCAAATTCGCCAGAGTTAAACAACTCCCCAACTTCAGTATATGCAGAGCTTGAAAAATCATGCCCACCCTCTTTAGGTTTTATAACTGCATTAATCTCTAGATTATATTTTTTAGCAAAGTCAAAATCACGGTCATCGTGAGCAGGAACTGCCATAACAGCACCACTTCCATAATCCATAAGCACAAAGTTCGCACACCAAACTGGAACTTTTTTTCCAGTCAATGGATGCTCTACATATAGACCTAAATCAAGACCTGATTTTTCTTTTTGTCTATCTATAGATGAAGTGTTTTTCATCTTATTGATTTGGGCGATTGCATCATCACTCAGAAGTTTATTCTCAATCATATAAGTTACTATTTCGTGTTCAGGAGCAAGCGCCGTATAACTTACACCATAAATAGTATCTGGACGAGTTGTAAATACATCAAAACTATCAAATTTGTTAGAAAGTTTAGCTTTAGATTCTGCATCAAAAAGTAAATCAAAAGCAAGACCATTAGACTTACCTATCCAATTCTCTTGCATGGTTAAAACTTGTTTAGGCCAACCACCCTCAATCTTTTTTAAATCATCTAAAAGTTCATCAGCATATTGAGTGATTTTAAAATAGTACTGATTCATATCTTTTTTAACGATTGGTGTATCACAACGCCAGCAACAGCCATCTATCACTTGCTCATTTGCTAAAACAGTCTCATCATGTGGACACCAGTTAAGTAGTCCTTTTTCACGATAGAGCAGACCTTTTTCAAACATATCGATGATAAAACCTTGTTCAAACTTAGTGTAAAGTTCATCACTCGTTGCAAGTTCACGCTCTTTTGAAAATGAAAAACCAAGAGTTTTAAACTCACCCTTCATATAATCAATATTATCGTAAGTCCAACCCTTAGGATGGCTTCCATTTTTTATAGCAGCATTTTCAGCAGGCATACCAAAACTATCAAAACCGATAGGATGAAGCACATTAAAACCTTGTTGACGATAGTACCGAGCGAAAGTATCACTTAAGGTGTAGTTTCTAACATGTCCCATATGTAGGCGACCGCTTGGAAAAGGAAACATACTTAGTATGTATTTTTTCTCTTTTGTGAAATCTTCACTAGGTTCAAAACTTTTATTTTCAGCCCAATACTCTTGCCATTTTTTCTCAATGTTTTTTGAAATATATTCCAATGTTAATACTCTTCATGTGTTTTTAAACTCTCAATGTATACAAGACCAACTGAGAATAAGTTTGCAATTAATGCACCAATAGTTAAAGCGATAGCCCACTCTAAATTTCCAACAACTTCTAAGTATATAAATGCTGGAATTAGATGTAAATCGGCTACAAGTGAAGAAGCCAAAAGTTCAGCCGAAAGAAGATTTCTAACACCGATTTTAAGAAATGTAGATACAAGGTTTAATGAACCTGCCACAAAAAGTGCCGTTGCACTATGCTCATATAAAAACCCCGCAATAGAGGTAAGACTCATTAACGAGAAAAATACATATATTACTTTACCCCAATCCATAGACTGTCCTTAATTTTATTTAATAATTATACTGATTATACAAAAAGTATCTTAATGAGTAATCAAAAAGAGGAATCGTGGAGTTTTACATCACTCCAGATTCAAACTGATCACGCATTTTTTGTTTTTCTGCTTCACGTTTTGATTTTTCAGCCAACTTAATATGATAACCTTTTACATCAAAACCAAATGCTAGAAGTATTGGTGATGCTACAAAAATAGATGAGTAAGTACCAACAACAATACCAATTAAAAGAGTAAATGCAAAGGCATGGATAATCTCACCACCAAACATAAATAAAGTCACGACAACAAAGAAAGTTGTTAATGAAGTCAGAGTTGTTCTAGCTAATGTTCTTGTAATTGATTCATTAATAATATCAGAAAGGCTAGTATTTCTACTATTTGTTACACCCTCACGAATACGGTCAAATACAATGATGGTATCATTTAGTGAGTAACCAAGTAGTGTAAGTAGTGCGGCTAACACATCAAGGTTTACATCTATGCCTATAAGAGCGATTGCTCCAAGTGCAATAGAGATATCATGAACTAGTGCAATAATAGAAGCAACAGCAAAACGCCACTCAAATCTAAATGCAACATAAACCAAAATTCCAATTATCGCAAGAACAAGGCTCATAACACCTTTTTCTTTTAGCTCTGAACCAACTTTTGGACCAACAATATCTACACGACGAACTTCAAAGTTACCTGTGCCTTTAAGTGCTTCCCTTGTTACATCACCAATATCTGTAGTTACATTACCAGTACTTGTTTTCATTCTGATAACTACTTCATCAGGTGAACCAAACTCAGTTATAGAGGCATTATCAAAGAGTGCATTACCCTTAAGTTTTGCACGCATATCATTAATAGGTGCTTTTTTATCATACTTCACTTGAACTATTGTTCCACCAGCAAAATCAACACCGTAGTTTAAACCTTTTGTTGCTAAAAGTCCTAAAGAGGCTAAAACTACAACAATAGATAAAATCATTGCCATTTTAGACTTAGCCATAAAATTAAAGGTGTGTGTATATTTAAAAAATTCCATAATTATCCTTTAATTCCAAACCATAAAAGGTTATTTTTAGATTTTTGTATCTTACTTTCTAACATTTCATAGATACCATGAGTACCCAAAATTGCAGTAAGCATAGATGCTAAAATACCAATACTCATAGTTATAGCAAAACCTTTAATAGCACCAGTTCCATAAGCATATAAAACAACAGATGCAATTAGAGTTGTAATATTTGCATCTAGGATAGCTCGCATAGCATTAGAATAACCATCCTCTATAGCTTTATGCATACTTTTTCCCTCATAAATAAGTTCACGAATACGCTCAGAGATAATAACATTAGCATCTACTGCCATACCAACGGTCAGGACTATTCCTGCCATACCCGGTAGTGTCAATGTGGCCCCAAAAAGAGACATGACTGCTAAAAGTATAAGTAAGTTTGCAATAAGTGCAATATTTGCAATAACACCAGCCATACGATAATAAATAATCATAAAGATAATAACAAGTACAAAACCACCCACAAGTGCAACTAAGGATGCTTTAATACTATCAGCACCTAAACTTGGTCCAACTGAACGCTTTTCCATCAAATAAATTGGAGCTAAGATTGAACCAGAACGAAGTGCTATCGATAAATCTTTTGCTTCCATTACAGTGTAGTTTCCAGAAATCTGACCAGCTCCACCACCAATACGTTCGTTAATATTTGGCGCAGAATAAACCTTACCGTCTAAAACAACAGCAAGTCTCTTTCCTACACTTTTACCTGTAAAGTCACCAAATATTTCAGCACCCTCAGAGTTTAGTGAGAAGTTAATTAGTGGACGATTATTTTGATCAAATCCAACATGAGCATCAGTCAGCATAGAACCATCTAAGATAGGAATCTCACGAACAAGATACTTTCTTTGTGGATTAGCTACATCTTCTAAGATTACATCACCATACTCAGCAGCATCAGCCGCAGTCATGTTATTTACACGAGCAAATCTATCTTCATCAACAGCCATCAACTCAAGCTTTGCTGCACGAGAGATCAATTCTCTTGCTCGTTGTTCTTCCTCTTGAGTCTTAATCCCTGCAAGTTCTACAAGAATCTTTTCTTTACCTTGACGAGCTACTACTGGCTCAGATAAACCAAACTGATCAAGTCTATTTCTAATTGTCTCAATTGCTTGATCAATAGCTTGTTTTTGAGTACGAAGAATCTCTTTGTCACTAAGAGTTAAAGATATATTTTCACCATTAACAACTACAACAGCACCCTCTATCTCAGATAGGTACTCTTTCATAGCCTTTGTATCATCACTATCAAGTATAGTAAATGAAACAGCTTGATCATCAAACTTTAAAGAGTCTATCAAGATATCTTTACGCTCAGAAAAATGTTTTATACTTGCAGCTATACTTTTTATGCGAGATTTAACAGCCTCATCAGTTTTAACACCAAGAAGCATATGAAGTCCACCTTGAAGGTCAAGACCTAATGTGATTTTTTTTCCATCTTCTGTTTGAAGTAATGACGGAGCGGAGAAGAATATTCCAAAAACTATAGCAAGAGCAAAAATAACTATGCGGTAATTAAGCTTCATCCTCGAACTTTCTAGAAACAGCATCTTTGGTAATTTTTACAATTGTATCATCGTTATACTTAACACTTAAAAATTTCTCTTCAACTTTATGAACAACAACTATAACACCACCAGCAGTAACAATTTTGTCACCTTTTTTAAGATTTTCAATCATCTCTTTTCTTTGCTTAGCTTCTTTTTGTTGTGGACGAATAATTACAAAATACATAATTGCAATTAAAAATATAAACGGTAATAGTTGGCTTATGATTCCCATGTTTTGGTACTTCCTTTAATAAATTGAAGTGATTATACAAAAAATATATTAATAAGGTGCTGAAATATACTATAATTGCATATGCTTAATAATTTAAAAACAACTAAACCCTTTATTTTTGACATCATTTGTGGAGTCATAACTGCTGTTTTGTTTTCTGCTTTTATATACTTAGAATATTTAGGAATAAGTATAAAATTCATAAACACTATCTTTGGTTTATTAGCACTTGGTGGTTTTTTATATATTTCTAAAAGAGCACTTTTAATAGCTGGTTTTTTTATAGGTCCATTGTGGTTTTACTGGGTTGGGTATAGTTTTGAATACAATGGCATAGGGTGGGTAGGTCCAATAGTTACATTTATCTTTGGATTTATTTATGCTGCATTTTTTGGAGTCATGGCACTTACTAACAAGGTTTATATCCGAGCTATTTTACTTTTTGCCTTATCATTTTTTGAACCAATGGACTGGAACTGGTTACAAGTTGAACTTGTATTTATTGAGAGTTATATAGGAGTTTACAAGTACCAATTAGCTATAGTGTTAACGGCTTTAGCACTTCCAAAATATATAAATAACAGATATAAATTTACTCCACTACTTTTAATACTTCTAGCTTTTAACTTTTCTTATCCAGTACAAAAAGATGCACCACTAAAAATAAAACTTGTTGCTACAGATATAAAACAAGAAGATAAATGGAAACCATCAGAACAAGCTCCAACTGTTATGATGATTTATAAAGAGATTTACAATGCCATAAAGATGGATTATGATCTAATTATTTTTCCAGAATCAGTTTTCCCACTTTTCATGAATCAATCACCAGCTTTAATCTCACAACTTACTAATCTTTCAAAAAGAATCACCATAGTAGCTGGGTCACTACTAAGAGAAGATGGAAACAATTATAATGTTACATATATGTTTAATGATGGAAAGTACCAAATTGCCAAAAAGTTAGTATTGGTACCTTTTGGAGAGTATATACCACTTCCAAAATTTGCAAAAAAGATAATTAATGATACTTTTTTTGCTGGAGCTTCTGACTTTAAAACCGCTAAAAAGCCAACTGATTTTACTATTAAAAGCACTAAATTTAGAAATGCAATTTGTTATGAGGCTACATGTAAAGAGATATATGAGGGTGATGTTGATTTTGTAATCGCATCAAGTAACAATGCTTGGTTTGCACCATCAATAGAGCCAACTATTCAAAATCTTCTTATGCGATACTATGCTCGTAAAAATGGTGTTACTATCTATCACTCAGCAAACTATAAAGGTACTGGAATCGTTAAGTAATACTCTTGTAATCAACTTTTAGCTATACTAGTTACAAATACAAATATTATAGGTTGTCTCATGTTAAATCTAAAAAATCCAGATTTCTATAACAATCGTGAACTTTCATGGTTACAATTTAATACTAGAGTTTTAAAACAAGCTCAAGACGAATCACTTCCACTACTAGAAAGGCTGAAATTCTTAGCTATTTATGGAACAAATCTTGATGAATTTTATATGATTAGGATTGCGGGACTTAAAAAACTTTTTGCAGCTGGTATCATAGTTTCATCTGCTGACAAACTTACACCACTACAACAACTTCGCGAGATTAGAAAATATTTACATCAAGAACAACAAGTTGTAGAACACTGCAGGGGTGGCATACTTTCAAAACTTGAAACAGAAGGGATAAGTGTAAAATCTTATGACGAAGCAAATCAATATGAAAAAAATCAGCTCAACCGATACTTCAAAGAACAAATATATCCACTAATTATTCCTATTGCTGTCGATGCTACACATCCATTTCCACATCTAAATAACCTTAGCTTTGGGCTTATTGTAAAACTTAGTGATACAGACAATGAAGATATTGAGCGTTTTGGAATCATTCGTGTACCACGGGTATTATCAAGATTTGTAGAGATTGAAAATGACACTTATGTACCTATCGAATCTATTGTAGCGCAACATGTAGAAAATTTATTTCCAGGTTATTCACTTTTAAAATATGCATCATTTAGAGTTACAAGAAATGCAGATATAGAGATAGAGGAGGAGGAAGCTGATGACTTTATGGAGATTCTTGAAGAGGGTCTAAAACTTCGCCGCAAGGGTGCTATGGTTAGACTTGAAGTTGGAAGTGATACTGATGAAGAGATTATCAATTTCTTTAATCGCCATACAAATGTTTTTAAAGATGATATTTATAAATTTCATACATTTTTAAATCTTTCATCACTTTGGCAAATTGTTGGAAATAAAAGATTTGCACATCTATTATCTGCACCATTTAAACCAAAAACTCTTCCACCATTAGATACTACTGAAAATATTTTTGCAACGTTAGAAAAACAAGATATCTTACTTTATCATCCATATGAAAGTTTTGATCCTGTTGTTAAATTTATCCAAAGTGCAGCTAAAGACCCTGATGTTGTTTCGATTAAAATGACTCTTTATCGTTCAGGAACAAACTCACCAATAGTTCAAGCACTTATATCAGCGAGTGAGAGTGGAAAACAAGTTACAGTTATGGTTGAACTTAAAGCTAGATTTGATGAAGAAAACAATCTTATCTGGGCAAAAGCTTTAGAAAAATCTGGTGCGCATGTAATTTATGGAATTAGAGGTTTTAAAGTTCATGCAAAAGCAGCACTAGTTACTAGAAGAAAAAATGGAATCTTAAAACAATATGCGCATCTAGGTACTGGTAATTACAACCCAACTACTGCTAAAATATATACTGATTTTTCATATATGACAAGTAAAGATGCTGTTACAAATGACTTAATTAGATTTTTTCACTTTTTAACAGGTTTTTCTAAAAAAGGTAAACTTGATGAACTTTATATGTCTCCATCTCAAATAAAACCTAAAATTCTTTCACTTATTCAAAATGAAGCTAGAAAAGGGGTAGATGGTCAAATTATTGCAAAAATAAACTCTTTAGTTGATGAAGATGTGATCCGTTCACTTTATAAAGCTAGCCAAGCTGGTGTAAAAATTGACCTTATTGTTCGTGGAATTTGTTGTTTAAAACCTGGTATTGAAGGTGTTAGTGAGAACATACGAGTAATCTCAATTTTAGGTAAGTACCTTGAACATCCTCGTACTTTTTACTTTAAAAATGATGAGACACAAGTTTACATCTCTTCAGCTGACTGGATGCCAAGAAATCTTGTAAGACGCATTGAACTTTTAACTGCCATCAAGGATGAAAAATCAAAAGATAAAATACTTCAAATCTTAAAACTTCAAATATCTGATAATAACTTAGCACATGAACTTTTAAGTGATGGTTCATACATTAAAGTTAAATCTGATGGACAAAAATCTGTAAATAACCATCGATCAATGGAAGACTATGTAAACCGTATTTCAAGAGCAACTAAAAAAGAGACTGCAAGTTCAATTGAGCAACTTGTATCTCGTCTTTTTATAGAAGGATAAAAAATGATAATGAATTTTCAAAATTATAAACCAGAGATTGGTAAAAACACTTGGATAGCTTCCTCTGCTGATGTTATTGGGCGTACAAAAATTGGAGAAGATTCTTCTGTTTGGTTTCAAGTAGTTATCCGTGGTGATGTGCATTTCATCACTATTGGATCTCGCACTAGTATTCAAGATGGAAGTATGATACATGTAACTCATCATAAAAAAGCAGATATGAGTGATGGAAATCCTACTAATATAGGTGATGATGTAACAGTTGGGCATAAAGTTATGCTTCATGGTTGTACAATAGAGGATGCTTGTCTTATTGGTATGAGTGCTACTATCTTAGATGGTGCAGTTATTGGAAAAGAAAGTATTGTTGGAGCTGGAAGTTTAGTAACTAAAAATAAAAAATTTCCACCACGCTCACTCATTATGGGAAGTCCTGCTAAAGTTGTTAGAGAATTAACAGAGGCAGAGGTTAAAGAGTTATATGCCTCTGCTGCAAGATATGTAAAATTTAAAAACCAGTATTAAGTCCTGTAATCTGCATTAATTTTAACATATTCGTGACCTAAATCACAGCCATATGCTTTAAATTTACCTGCACCCATTCCTAAGTCACAAGAGATTGTAAACTTTTTATGTTGCATAACGACAGCACACTTTTTTTCCATCTCTTCATCGAAGTAAAGATTTCCTTTGTCGTAAACACAGTTATCATCAAAATATATTTTTAAACTATCTTCATTTGACTCAACTCCTGATGCACCAATAGTTGAAGCTATTCGTCCCCAGTTTGGATCTTCTCCAAACAATGCAGTTTTAACAAGTAAAGAATCAGAAAGTGCTTTAGCAGCTACTTCAGCTTCTTTATCATCTTTTGCACCAGTAACATTATATGTTACTAGTTTTGTAGCACCCTCTCCATCTCTAACCATTTCAAGAGCCAAAAAGTGCATGACTTTTCTAAGAGCTTCAGCAAAAGCTTCCTTTTCATACGCTCCACTAAGAGAATTTGCTAAAAGTAAAACAGTATCATTTGTGGAAGTATCTCCATCCACACTAATTGCATTAAAAGTTGTTTTAGTAGCAGTATCTAGTGCCTCTTGCATATCAGTCTTTGAAACTTTGGCATCAGTAGTGATAAAACAAAGCATAGTAGCCATAGCAGGATTAATCATTCCAGCACCCTTAGCCATAGCACCAATGTTAAAAGAGCTTCCATCTTCAAGTTTTACTTTAAAGGCGATCTCTTTTGAAAAAGTATCAGTTGTCATAATTGCTTTTGCCGCAGACGAGCCATCACGTTTGGTATAATCGAAAAGTTTCATCCCTTCCATAATTATTTGTTTTGGAAGTCTAACCCCAATTACACCAGTTGAACTCATGATAGGATTTAACACATTCTCTCTACATGTAGAAAGAATTTCATCTATATCTTTTATCCCTGCTAATCCAGTTATGGCATTTGCATTCTTAGAATTAATCAATATAAAATTTGTTTTAAAGTTACCCATATTTCTAAAATGTTTTATAGGCGCTGCATGCATTTTATTGGTTGTAAAAACTGAAGCTACTTCACACTCTTTTTCACTATAGATGAACGCCATATCTTTAGCATTATCTGCTTTTAATCCTGCGCTCACGCCATCAGCGAAAAAACCTTCACTCGCACAAACTCCACCTTGAGTTGGAAAAATATTATACAAATTTAAGCTCCTTAGGTTTTTCTCTTCTACGGAGTAAACCTTTTGTTATATTTATGTCATCTTGCGTTCCAATAATAAGAAGTTTAGATTCACTAGTGATTAGTACATCACCCTTAGGCATTGCTACAAACTTACCATCTTTTTTTCGTATCCCTATTATGGAAGTATTTGAAATAGAGCGTAACTGCGTCTCTTTTAGTTTTTTTAGAACTGCCCAAGAGTACTTAGGTATCTCTATCTCTTCCATATCAAGAGGGTTATCACTTTTATATAAAAACTCTTCTATTAAATTTTCCATATCAGGGCGTGCTGCCATTGCAGATACTCTTTGTGCTGTAAGTTTTGTAGGACTTACTACTGTATTTGCACCAAGCTTTTTAAGTTTTTCCAAATCAGTTACAGACTCAGCAGAAGATATGATGTAATAAGGTCTAGGAAGAGAATGCTCTTTTTCAAACAATCTTACTGAAGCAATAAGTGCAATATTATCACTCATTGAATCAGATAGTGTTATAAGACCTTTTGCAGATGCAAGATGAGCTTTAAGCATAGTAAGTTCAGCATGAGGTTCAGCATGTAGATACGTTGAATAGTTATGCTCTTTTGCCCATTCATGAATCTCTGGACGTGGATCAATAACAACAAAAGGAATATGATTTTTCTTTAACTGTTTTGTAACTTCAAGAGTATAGTCATTATGATAACATACAACAAAATGTTTTTTAAGCCTTGCTATAGAGTATAACATGTTTCTCTCCTTTAAAATGGCAAGAATATTACCCTTGTTTAATTCCGCAACTAAAATACCAACAGCAGATGAAAAAACTGCAAATCCAGATATGATAAGAGTAATTGTAAAAATTCTTCCTGCATCAGAAATCGGAGCAATCTCTCCAAAACCAACTGTTGTAAAAGTTATACCTGTTTGATAGATAGCATCCATAAGTGGAAAATCATCAATAATCACATAACCAATAGTACCAACCAACATAGTTAGAACTGTTAAGATAAGAGGTAAACGAAATGCTTTTAGATGAGAGTAAACTTCAGGAAGAAGATTTACATCGGGTTTGGGAGCAGACTCCCAATGTAGAAAGTTTCGAATTTTGCTTAAGGCTCTCAAGCTAATTCTTTCGTATGCTTAAGAGTTTTTCTTAAGTGTGCGTAATTCTCTTGCAGAGATTTTGATTTTTTTAGTAGTACCATCTTCTAGAGTGATTCTAACTGTTCTAAGGTTTAATAAAAAACGACGCTTTGTTCTGTTCTTTGCGTGAGAAACATTGTTTCCACTCATTGGGCCTTTGCCACTAATAGCACATCTTCTTGCCATGTAGGACTCCTTATATAGGTTTTAATTCGCGAATTATACAACCTTGAAACAAAACTTACGCTTAAGTTAAGAATAAAATCTTTTCTTATTCTATATTTTATATTCTTCTTATCTTTATAGAGATAAAATATATAAAATTAATTAAATTGGTACAACAATGGTAACAAAAGAAGAAATTGATAACTTTATACAAAAGATACCACCTACACCTGAGGTTTTAAAAGAAACTATATCTTTACTAAATATTGGAGAGTTACAAAAAGCAGCTACCGTTGCAGAGGGTGACTTAGCTTTAAAGTCATACTTAAAAAGTATTGTAAACAAACCTATATATGGTTTTAGAAATGAAGTGAGTGATATAGGTCAAATATTTGGCATACTTGGAGTATCACAATCCCAACAAACAGTATATAATTATATGATTAATCTTCTTAGTCCTGATAAATGGGTTTTATTTAAACTAAATAAAAAAAGTTTCCAAGAGCTTCAAGCTAATCTATCAAAAAAATGGACCATAATACTCGAGTATTTAAACATAGATGATAAAAATATAACAACATCTATATCTTTACTCCCATCTAGTATTATTATTTCTGAAGCACTTTTTACAAAACATGCAGAGGATGTAAATCTTTTACGCGGTACAAAAGCCCTTGATTACAACACTATTCTTTATCGTATTTCTGGATATACACTATTTGATATTTGTGAACAGATAGCTGACAAATGGGAAATGGATAAGATTATCTCAGAGATACTACAATCATCATCTGGTCTAAATATATCCAAAGATGAAGATATAAATAAACTTGCCAAGTGGATGCACCTACTTCTTTTTTATGAACTATCACAGCCAGTATATGTAGATGCGGGACTTAATGATTTTATAGATTTTCAAATTGATTATGTAAGTGATATATATGATGAGTTTGCAACACTTATGGATATATCATGAAACCTGTTGTAAAAAATAATATTGGAGTTTTTTCACCTCAAGGTTTTTTAGACTCAAACAACAACTCTGCCTTTTTAAGTATAGATGACATAGATTCAACTGTAAAATTAAAAGTAGATATGATACTAGTATCTATGAAAAAAGTGATTTTTTTTAACCGTAACGGCTTAGATGTATTTATAAAGTTATTTGCAAAAATTAGAAAAGCAAATCATACCATAGTAGGATTTTGCGATTACAATCAAAAACAATACGATTCCATAAAAAAGTTTTATAAAAATGAGATGACTTTCTCATTATTTAAAAGTATAGAGATTGCATATCTTTTTTCTTCAAACTTTAAGGATAAAGATAAAAAGATATTAATATATAGTGATGATAAACATCAACGTTCAGCCATGGCAATAGAGTTACATAACAATGGACACTATCCTATCATGACTCAAAGCATAGAAGAGTTTGATAAAAAGCGTGTAAATAAAGATGCTTATGATTATATTATTAGTACTACCTACTTGGGTGAGATGGGTAATATGATAGCATCCAAAGTATCAGGGAATGCTATTATATATACTGTTGTATCTTATCTTGATGCAGATATTAATGACACTTTTAATATCCAATACCATAACAACTCTTTAAATGTAGGTTTTAGGCTCTTTATATTTGAAGCATATAAAGTTATAAGTATGAATGTTCATGCACTTAACTTTTTCTCTAGACTCGCTAGTGCTGCGGCAGAATATAATGCTACTATTGCCTTTGTTGGTCTTAGTTTTGATAAAACACCTAAAGCCTTTAAAGAAAATTTAGAAGATTCCGGAATATTATTTTATGATCAAATGGATGATATACTTGAAAACAAAGAGTTACTAAAAGAGTTAGGCGCATCTTCTGCCGCAAATATTAAAAATAAACGTACTATAAACAAAGCTACAGTTACAGAACTTCCACGTTTCATAGATGCTACTGTAGCTACAATTGAGATGATGACAAACTCTAAAGCTGTTAAAGAAGCAGCCCAAGTTCATAATATTGAGGTAAAAGACAAAGAGGATAAGATAGCTAGTTCTATTGGCTACTATGGTGATTTAGATGGAATGGTAATACTTGTGTTTCCAACTGACATCGCAAAGAAAGCTTGTGAACTTCTTATAGGTGAAGAAACAAATGATATGGAACTAATCTTAGATACATTAGCAGAACTTGTAAATATTGTTGGTGGAAAGATTAAGACTCTTCTTTCAGATGATAATATAAATGTAAATATAACTCTTCCTAGAACCTACCAAGATATAGATAGCCTACTTGAAGTAGTTCAAGATAAAAAAGGTGTTCAAGTTGATTTGTCATTTGATGACAATAAATTTTTATTTTTCTTAACAAGATAAAAGTGTGTGTCTGATATACTTTTATAAATATATATAAAAGGCTTTTTATGATTAAAGTAGCTCCTAGTATTTTAAGTGCTGACTTTGGAAATCTTCAACGTGATGTTGAAGCTATTTGTGACTCTGGTTGTGACCTTGTACATGTAGACGTAATGGATGGACATTTTGTTCCAAATCTTACTATTGGACCTGTTGTAGTTTCAGCAGTAGCCAAGTGTGCTACAAAACCACTTGACATACATTTAATGGTTGAAAACAATACTTTTTTTGTAGACCTTTTTGCACCTTTAAAACCTAAGTATATCTCTTTTCATATAGAGGAGGAGAAACATCCGCATCGTTTAATCCAAAAGATTCGTTCACTTGGGATAAAACCTGCAATAGTTTTAAATCCACATACTCCACCTGAATCTGTTGAGTATCTACTTCAAGATTTAGATATGGTTTTACTTATGAGTGTAAATCCTGGTTTTGGTGGGCAAAGTTTTATAGATAGCGTAATTCCTAAGGCTGCTAAACTAAATGAGATGCGTAACCGTATAAACCCTAATTGTCTTATAGAGATAGATGGAGGGGTTAGTGATAAAAATATTCAAACTCTTAAAGATGTTGGCGTTGATGTAGTTGTTGCTGGAAGTTATATATTTAAGCATTCATCAAAAGAAGAAGCGATTAAAAGTTTACAAATATAATGCGAACTAAAATTTGTGGAATAACTTCTTACGAAGATGCGATGGTTGCCATAGAGGCTGGAGCAGATGCTCTTGGTTTTGTGTTTTATGAAAAATCTCCCCGTTATATATCTCCACTAGATACTAAAAAAATCATAAAAAAGCTTCCACCATTTGTTGAAAAAGTTGGACTTTTTGTAAATGTTGATGCACAGATAATTAACTCCTATATCCAAGAGAGTGGCTGTACTTTAGCTCAACTACATTTTGAAGCTACAGATGAAGTTTATGAGCAACTATTTGTTCCACATATCAAAGTTATCCGTGCAAAAAGCAAGGAAGATGTTTTAAAATATAAAGATGAGTATAGGCTTGTAGATGCTTATTGTGAAGCTTATGGTGGAGCTGGTAAAAGAGTTAATATTGAGTGGTTTAAAGATACTGATAACTCAAAAATAATTCTTGCAGGGGGACTAGATAGCTCAAATGTAGCCTCATTAAAAGAGTATGGTTTTTATGCTGTTGATGTGAGTTCTAGTGTTGAAGTATCTCATGGAAAAAAAGATCATAAAAAAGTAAAGGCATTTATAACTAATGCTAAATGAAAATATTGGTCTTGATGCAAAAAGTATCCACAGACTATCTTCAAAAGGTCTATCACTTCCTACTCTGAAACAAATTCTTGGTGATGAACTAGATTTAAACTTAGAACTTTGGCGCGCACAAGGTCTTAACCTTAAAAAATATCGCGGATATTATTATTTTGACACTAAATTTATAGATATTAAAGATGCTACTTTTTGTATAGTAGATATTGAAGCAAATGGTTCAAATACTGACAAACACCAAATAATAGAAATAGCAGCTATAAAATATAAAGATGGCAAAATTATTGGTAGATATGAATCACTTGTAAAATGTTCTGAAATAAATGAGCATATAGCTAGACTTACAGGTATACATGCAGAGGACACTAAAGACGCACCAAATTTAAAAGAGGTTCTATATAAATTTAAAGAGTTTATAGGAAATGATATTTTTGTAGCACATGATGTAAAATTTGATTATAAATTTATATCTAAAAGTTTAGCTAAAATTGGGTTAGCTCCACTACTAAATAGATATCTATGTTCACTTGATTTAGCACAAAGAAGTATAATTTCATATAAGTATGGGCTAGCATATCTTAACGATACATTTAAACTAAATCCAAATCCATCTCATCATAGAGCCATGAGTGATGTTATCACAACTACTGCTTTATTTGAAAAATCTTTAAAAACTTTAGATAAAGATGTAAAAACAGTAGAGGATTTGATAAGATTTTCTA
>Ga0256842_1001227_pt1 | contig 21063 bp, 20 predicted proteins | sample 4559240metaG_FD_185973 | JGI IMG/M metagenome (GOLD analysis project Ga0256842, IMG submission 185973) | Hydrothermal vent microbial communities from Guaymas Basin, Mexico - 4559-240 | ecosystem: Environmental > Aquatic > Marine > Hydrothermal vents | place: Mexico: Guaymas Basin | collected... | reverse complement strand
TTTAGAATTACAGCGGAGTCAAAGAAATGTAAATAAGGTGAACTAATTTTGTCATCACTTAAAATAACAGTAACATTTGCTGTTCCTCCTCTCATTTCTGGTCCGTAAGAAGGCATCCAACTTACTTCCTGATCTTGCATAATGCCCGAGTAAGCTAAAATCTTACCCATAGATAAAACACCTTGACCTCCAAATCCTGCGATTATTATTTCTTCTGTCATGATTTTTATTTTTGAATTAATTTACCTTCAACTTTAATATCGCCTAATTCGTAAAAAGGCAACATATTTTCTTCTAACCATACGTTAGAGTCTCTAGGAGTCATTTTCCAACCAGAGTTACAGTTAGAAACGACTTCGATAAAGCATAAGCCTTTTTTTAGTCGTGTATCTTCGAAAGCTTTACGAATTGCTTTTTTAGTTTTACGAACGTATTTGGGAGAATGAACTGCATGACGACTAACAGAATAAACACCTGGTAAATTAGAAATTAATTCTGTCATTTTAATAGGAGATCCCATTGTAGATATTTCTCTGCCATAAGGTGATGTAGAAGATCGCATTCCTGGAAGAGTGGTTGGAGCCATTTGACCTCCAGTCATTCCATAAATACCATTGTTGATAAATACAATAACAATATTTTCTCCACGGTTGCAGGCATGAATAGTTTCTGCTGTTCCAATAGCAGCTAAGTCGCCATCGCCTTGATATGTAAATACATATTTATCGGGCATTAAACGATTCATAGCTGTTGCTAATGCGGGTGCTCTACCGTGAGCTGCTTGTTGCATATCAACATTCATGAAATCGTAGGCCAATACCGAGCATCCAACAGGAGCAACTCCAATTGTTTTATCTGCAATTCCCATCTCTTCTACAACTTCCATCATTAAACGGTGAGTTGTTCCGTGACCACAACCTGGGCAGTAAGACAGCTCATTGTCGGTCATTAATTTGGTTTTTTTGTAAACCTGATTTTCTGGTTTAATTATATCTTTAATATCCATCTGATTATCCTTTAATAATTTTTGCTTCTAAGGCTTCTAAAATTTCCTCAGGAGTATGAATAATACCTCCAGTTCTTCCGAAGTGTTCAACAGGAATTTTGTGTTCTACAGCTAGACGAACATCGTCAACCATTTGACCCATATTAAGTTCAACACTAAGTATTCCTTTAACCTGTTTTGTCATTTCCATTAATCTCTTTTTAGGAAATGGGAATAGCGTAATTGGTCTAAGAATTCCAACCTTGTGTCCTTTTGCACGAGCCAATTCAACTGTTTTTTGTGCAATACGTGCGCTAGATCCATAGGCTACAATTATGTAGTCAGCATCTTCTGTTTGGATTTCTTCGAAACGTAAATCCTCTTCTTCCATACGCTTGTATTTAGCTTGTAAACGATGAACACGTTCTTCCATTTTCTCCGATTTTAAATCGAGAGAGGTAATGATATTTCTTTCGCGACCATCTTTTCTTCCGTATGTAGCCCAATCGCTATGCATTTCGTGAATTTGTTCATCTGTCCAACGTGGTACTTGGTCTTTTAAATAAACTTTTTCCATCATTTGGCCGATAAGACCATCGGATAATATTAATACAGGAGCACGGTATTTAAATGCAATATCGAAAGCGTCGCCAACAAAATCTGCCATTTCTTGTACAGATGCAGGGGCTAATACGTATAGTTGATAATCGCCATGACCACCACCTTTTACAGCTTGGTTATAATCTGCCTGAGAAGGTTGAATAGTTCCTAAACCTGGTCCTCCACGAACAACGTTTAATATGACGGCTGGTAATTCTGCTCCAGCTAGGTATGAGATACCTTCCAATTTAAGAGAAATTCCAGGGCTAGAAGAAGATGTTAATACTTTTTTTCCGCAACCTGCACCACCATAAACCATGTTTATTGCTGCAACTTCACTTTCTGCTTGAACAACAACCATTCCTGTACGGTTTTCTGGTTGCTCAGCCATTAAATATTCGATAACCTCTGATTGAGGTGTGATAGGGTAACCGAAGTATCCATCTGCACCAGCGCGAATAGCAGCTTCTGCAAATGCTTCATTACCTTTCATTAATTTTAATTCTGCCATTTTTTTTAATTTTTTGCGTTAGTTATCGAGTTTAACTCTAAAAACAGAAATAACTCCATCTGGACAAACAATTGCACAGTTAGAGCATCCTGTACATGCTTCAGGATTTTCCATATATGCAAAATGGTATCCTTTTCCGTTGACTTCTTTGGACATGCCGATAACATCTGTTGGACAAGCTGGAATACAAACTTCACAGCCTTTACACTTTTCTGTATCTACGACAATAGCGCCTCTTATTTTTGCCATAATATATTGTAATTAATTATATAATTTTATTAACTCCTACAAAAGTACAAAAATGAGCTTAATATTTTAATGATTTAACTTACTTGTAGTATGATGTTAAGTGTCAGTAGTTCAATCGCATGTGGTAATATATTCTAATTTGTATTTATTCTAAATTAAGAAAAAGCTTATTGAAATTTTATTGTTAGATTTTTTGTTCGAAAAATTTTTTATAAAAAAGAGATTGCAGTATGCAATCTCTTGATATATTTAGGAGGAATATTAGTTTACTTTTTTGCTGCTTTTAATGTGTTTTTAAGTAGAGATACAATAGTCATAGGGCCAACTCCTCCAGGTACAGGGGTAATGTAGGAGCATTTTTCTGCTACCTCGTCGAACTTTACATCACCTTTAAGTTTCCATCCTGATTTTGTAAGGTCAGACTTAACTCTAGTAGTTCCAACGTCAATAATAACAGCTCCTTCTTTTACCATGTCTTTAGTAACAAATTCAGGAATTCCAATAGCTGCAATAATTATATCGGCTTGCTTTACAATAGAAGTAAGGTTTTTGGTTTTGCTATGACATACCGTAACAGTGGCGTCTAAACCTTTCTGTGAGAGTAGTATGCTCATTGGACGCCCTACGATATTACTTCTTCCTAAAACAACTACGTTTTTACCAGAAGTTTCGATATTGTAGCGTTGTAATAGATCGATAATACCAGCTGGGGTTGCTGATACAAAAGTATCAATTCCAATTACCATATTTCCAACATTCATAGGATGAAATCCGTCAACGTCTTTTTTAGGGTCAATGGCTTCAATTATTTTTTGTTCATCAATGTGTTTGGGAATAGGAAGTTGAACGATAAAACCATCTATTTTTGTGTCATTATTTAATTCATCGATTTTGGAAAGTAGTTCTTTCTCAGTAACATCGTTTTCGAAACGAATTAGAGAAGAATCGAATCCTACTTGTTCGCAAGACTTGACTTTATGTGCAACATATGTTTCGCTACCTCCATCGTGTCCAACTAAAATAGCAGCTAAATGTGGTCTTTTTTCTCCTTTAGAGACAATCTTTTTTACTTCTTTGGCAATTTCTTCTTTAATCTCTGTCGAGATTTTTTTACCATCGATGAGTTCCATAAATTTAAGTTTTAGTTTTGTTAAATCAGATCATTCCTAACCTTATCCCATTTTGGGCATATTTCCCATTAGTTTACGCATGTTCTTGTTTCCTCCTTGGAGTAGCTTCATCATTTTGCGTGTTTCGTCGAATTGTTTAATTAATCGATTAATTTCTTGGATATCTGTTCCACTACCTTTGGCAATACGTTTTCTTCTACTTCCGTTGATAATATGTGGCTGCTCTCTTTCTTGTGCTGTCATAGATTGAATAATGGCTTCAATGCTTTTGAAAGCATCATCGTCAATATCTACATTTTTGAGGGCTTTTCCAACTCCAGGAATCATTCCTGCTAAGTCTTTTAGATTACCCATTTTTTTTATTTGCTGTATTTGGCTGATAAAATCGTTGAAGTTAAATTGGTTTTTTGCAATTTTCTTTTGAAGTTTTTTAGCTTCTTCTTCGTTGAATTGTTCTTGAGCTTTTTCTACTAAAGAAACAATATCTCCCATCCCCAAAATACGGTCTGCCATACGTTTAGGATAGAATATGTCTAAGGCTTCAACTTTTTCGCCTGTTCCAACAAATTTAATAGGTTTGTTAACGACAGAGCGGATAGATAAAGCTGCTCCTCCACGAGTATCACCATCTAGTTTTGTAAGAACAACTCCGTCAAAGTCTAATTGATCGTTAAATTCTTTTGCGGTGTTTACGGCATCTTGTCCAGTCATAGAGTCGACTACGAAAAGAATTTCGTCTGGATTAACTGCTTTTTTAATTGCGGTAATCTCTTTCATCATAGCTTCATCAACAGCCAAACGTCCTGCGGTATCAATGATTACGATGTCTTTGCCTGTAGCTTTAGCTTCTGCGATTCCTGCTTTTGCTAATTTTACAGGGTCATTATTTCCGGCTTCAGTATATACGGGAACATTGATTTGTTCGCCCAAAACTTTTAATTGTTCAATTGCAGCAGGGCGGTATACATCACCAGCAATTAGTAGAGGATGTTTACCTTTTTTTGTTTTTAATAGGTTGGCTAATTTCCCTGTAAAAGTAGTTTTACCAGATCCTTGCAAACCTGCGATAAGAATAATGGCAGGAGTATTTTTTATGTTTATGTTAGAATGTTCTTCCCCCATTAATTTGGTTAATTCGTCATGGACGATTTTAACCATCATTTCGTTAGGTTTAACAGCATTGAGAACGTCTTGCCCGAGTGCTTTTTCTTTTACGGTTTCTGTAAAAGATTTGGCAATTTTATAGTTAACATCGGCGTCTAAAAGAGCTCTACGAACATCTTTAAGTGTTTCGGCTACATTAATCTCACTTATTTTCCCTTGCCCTTTAATAAGCTTAAAGGATTTCTCGAGTCTTTCTGATAAATTATCGAACATATTTTTATTATCTTTTATTCCTTAAATTTGAATGCAAAAGTAAATAAAATGTGCTTATTTAATACATTTATTGATTAATAAAAAAACACCAAAGGATTGAATCTTTGAAGGTTTGTTTTGAATAGGAAAAAAAGCTATTATCTTATTAATATTGACTTGTTTACTTTTTTTGTGAGGGACATGGTAAACATCTATAGATTTAAAAAAACATGAAAATACTCTGGGTTTAATATAATTCCCATTTGGGATTTTCTCATTCCATCCATCAACAAAAGTTTTATGTAAATTGACAGTGTAGTTACATGCCATAAAGAAATAATAAATAAAGTTAAACCTGTTGTAATTTATTAATTTCAATAATTATGTCATAGTGTAGTGTAAGTTTAATTAGTAAATGCTGTTTTTATATTATGTTAAGCCGATTTTTTATTTTCTTAATAAAAAGCAACTATATTTAAACAATATTCGTCATATTTGTTGAAAATATATTTATATAAACTATGAGAAAATTAAATTACTTACTAAGTGTTTTTGTTGTGTTAGGAATTGCACAGCTTTCGGCACAAAATCAGGCTCAAAAGCTAAATAATTCAGAAGTAGATCATCCAACAAGAGTTGTGGTAGCCCACGATTATGGATTATCGCAGCCTTTAAGAGATTTACCTCCTTCCAAAGGTCCCAGAACAGAAGAGGAACAAAAAGCGTTTAAAAAATTAATCCATAAAAAAGAAAGTAAATTAAATTTTGATATGGAGCATCGTTTTTATCCTTATGCTTCTTCGGCTAGGCCGTTTGGTAACGATCCTGTTTGGCAAAAGCAGGAGGGGTATACATCAGCGCATGCTAATAGAGCACCTTTGTTAAATTTTGCAGGTCAAGATTCTCCTTATTCTGTTTCGGATTGTAATGGTGCTGCTGGTCAGAATCATTATATGCAAGGTATTAATACTACTTATGCTATTTGGGATAAAAATGGGAATCAGGTTGTAGCTCCTACGGATTTTAATACTTTGTTTTCTGGCGTAGACGGTGCTAGTAATAATGATGGAGATCCTGTTGTAATATACGATGACCAAGCTGATAGATGGGTATGCACAGAGTTTTCTGGAGCATATTCAAATCCAGATTATATGTTAATTGCAGTTTCTACTACGAGTGATCCTACAGGTACTTGGCATCGATGGTCTTTTGATATGCCAAATGGGTTTCCTGATTATGATAAATTAGGGGTTTGGAGAGATGGTTATTATATGGCTTGTAATAATTCTGGCGGAGATGATATTTTTGTTTTTGAAAGAGATGTTATGTTAGCAGGAGGAACAAGTCCGCAGATGGTTGCTTTTTCGAATTCGAATCGTCCTAATTCAGGCTTTCATTGTATAGAACCTATAGATAACGATGGTGTATTAGCACCTGCAGGAACACCAGGGCAGTTTATAACAATAAATGATGATGCTTGGGGAGGAAGTCAAGATGAAATTTGGATGTTTGAATTAAATGTTGATTGGTCTAATACAGGAGCAGCTACATTTTCTAGAACTCAAACCATAGCAACAGCTCCTTTCGATGCTAATTTTGGTTCAAGTTGGGATAATATTGCACAACAAGGAACATCGCAGAAAGTCGATGCTGTACCACAAATTTTAATGTTTAGGGCACAATACCGAAATTGGGGAACTTCTCAATCTATTGTTTGTGCACACTCTGTTGATGTAGATGATTCCGATCATGCAGGAATAAGATGGTATGAGTTAGAAAATACAGGCTCTGGTTGGTCTATTCGTCAGCAAGGAACTTATGCCCCAGATGCAAATAGTAGGTGGATTCCAAGTATTGCTATGGATGCGAATCACAATATTGGTCTAGGGTATAATGTGTCTAGCTCGTCCATGTATCCAGGGATTCGTTATTGTGGGCAATCTGCTCTTGAAAATCAAAATGCAAGTGGTGTTATGGATATTGCTGAAGAGACTGTATTGGATGGGACTTCTTCTCACACATCCGATAATAGATGGGCAGATTATGCAGAAATGAGCGTAGATCCATCTGACGATGCTACATTTTGGTTTACAACTGAGTATGCAAATGGAGAAAGTTCAAAATCGACTCAAATTGTAAGTTTCCAGTTTCAGCCAGCTGTTGTTTACGATACTGATGCAGGTGTAACTAGTATAGTAAGCCCTGTATCGGATTTAAATTTAAGCAATGCAGAATCTGTTGAAGTAATTGTTAAAAATTATGGAAATAATAGTATTTCGGATGTCCCTGTGTCTTATCAAATAAATGGAGGTTCTATTGTAAATGAAACAGTCACAGGACCAATTGCTTCTGGGGAGACCGTAAACTATATTTTTTCGCAAAATGCAGATTTATCAGCCGAAGCATCTTATGAATTTAAAATTTACACTGGCTTGACTGACGATATGAATCATAATAATGATACTGTTTATAAAACAATTATTCACATTTCACCTTCTTACTGTGCTGCTACAGGAGGAAATGGAGCTAGTTATGAAAAGATTTCTCATGTAACTTTGGGAGCTATTGATAATGCTTCAGGAAATACAGAATATTCAGACTTTACGGCTATATCAACCAGTATAGATAGGGGAGCATCAGAAACTTTAACAGTTACCACTTCGGGAGGATATTCCTCCGATGAAGTTTTGGCTTGGGTAGATTGGAATCAGGATTATGATTTTGATGACGCTGGAGAATCTTTTACAATAGGTACAGGAAACAGTGATACTCCAAAGATTTCTGATATTGTAGTTCCTGATGATGCTGAATTGGGGAATACTAGAATAAGAATTCGTTTATATGATACTGATTATGGCCCAAATTCAACTCCATGTGGTTCTTCTGATTACGGAGAGGTTGAGGACTATACAATTAATGTAACAAGTCCAGTAAATATTGTAGTAAAAGAGAATTCTAGTTGCCTGCAAATAAGTCCGAATCCTGCCGATTCTAAAGTTGTGGTTTCTTCTGATAAGATAATAGAAGGTAATCTTCAGATTGTGGATGTGACAGGAAAATTGATTTATTCAGATGTTGTAAAAGGTGTTTATAAAAAGACTTTTGATATGAGTAAAGCGGCAAATGGAATATACTTTGTGAAAGTTTTTAATAATGAGATTGTTGTAGAAACTGTAAAGTTTGTTGTCAAACACTAAACTGTATATTAATAAAAAAGGAAGAGCTTGTCAGTATTGACAAGCTCTTTTTGTATATAAAAATCGAAGTTGTTCTGATAAAGTCTTAACGCATATTTATTGACGCATTATCGGATTTTGAAAACTGAGTATTATTAGCTCCTGTAACAGAAAGGTTAGAATTGTCTTTAGCTTCTCCACGAACAATGTTTAGTGTTCCTGTAATCCCTATTCTAGAATTTTCTGAGGCTAGAATATTAGTGGTGTCAATTTTTGATTGAGTCAAAATAATACGAGAATCGTTTTTAGAGTAGATTTCTAGTTTATTAATACTTGTATTTCTTAATATTACCTTTGAATCATCCAAAGACTTAATGAGTAAGTAATCTGTCTGTAAGTTTTCTGTGTTTAATTTACACTCATTTTTAAGTTCAATACTTTTTATAGTATTACATTTGATAGAAACAAAAGTATTTCCCGAAATATATAAGGTATCGTTAATAATCTGAGTTTGATATTTTTCTTTATTCGAGCTTGATATTGAATTTTTCTTGCTTGTTTCAATATCTAAATGAATTTGGTCAGAAATAACAATATGAGAAAAATTAGCCAAATCGACGGTCTTTACATTAGGCATTGTATTTTCTGTTTTGGTTTCTTGGATCATATTTTCAAATTTGTTTTTGGCGTCGCTCACCATCCATAAGTTTAGGGAGATAATTAAGCCAATGGTCGAAAGAATGATTATATTACTGGTTTTCATTTTTTAAATTTTTAAGGTCGTTTATGTTTAACTGTAATAATTCTAAAGTTTTAAAGAACTCGGGTAAATCTTGATTAATGAATTCTTCTTTTTTTATTTTTAGAGCTTTGTCGTAAGCTTGTTCAGCAATAAAATAGCCGATACCTCTTTTGTTGTAGATGATTTGCTTATCCTGCAAATATTGGTATGTACGCATTACAGTGTTAGGGTTAACTTCTATATTTACTGCTAATTCTCTAACCGATGGAATGCGGTCGTTGTCGTTCATTTTTCGAAGAAGAATATTCTCGTAGAAATAATCTGCTATCTGTAAAAAGATAGATTTTTTGTCGTTAAATTTCATATTAGACCTCCTTTTCTTTAAGTTTAAACCAAGCAACTACCCAAAAAATAGGTGCGAGAAGATATTTAACAAAAAATATGAATGATTGAACAGATAGTACCTGACCTATTGTTTTTTCTCCAAAACTTCCATCTGAATATTGAAATCTAAAGCTATTATTATCGCCTAAGCCATCGAAACTCATAGAGCCTGTGTAAAATTTTAGAACAATAGTAGACAAGAATCCATATATTAATAAAAATAAAAAGAAATATAATGCGGTGTAAAAGATTGGTAATCTTTGGAATTTGACTGCTCCTACAAGGAATACGGATTGTATAGGTAGAATTATAGCAATATTTGTCAACAAATTTCTATTTATAGGGTTGTAAAAATCTAAACTTAAATCACCCGAAAATGATGAAATAATTCCCATGTTTAGAATGTTAAACAAACCAAAAACAACAATAAAACTGATGATAAACCCAATCGTAGATAGCAAAAGAATAGATAAAAACTTTTCTAAAGAAGAAGCTGGTAACATTAAATAAGACATTGTTTTCTCTTTATTTCTAAAATCAGAAAAAGCCATTCCAGAATAAAAAACAGCTAGAATATAAAATGCAATAAAAAACATATGTTTATTAAATTGATTTAGGATAATCTGATTAGTATCGAAAGTCGTCATGAGTAGGATGAACGAAAAGATACTTATTACAGTAAGTAATCCGAAAAGAGCTGAACGCCCATTTTCTAGAAGGTCTCTTTTTAAGACCAAAAAGAATCGTTGAAAATTAAAATGTGCATCCATAATTTTAAGCCTTAAATTGTTGTGTTAGTTTTTGATGATCGGATATTACTGCGTTAAACAAAAGTTCAACATCGATAGGAGAGTCCTCCTTCGTACTATTAATAGAAATAGCTCTTTTATTGATGATATGATCTTCTGTAAATAAAATATTTTCAGAATTTTCGTCTGTATTGAGAGTTTTAAAACTTAATTTTTTAGAAATATCTTCCATGCTTTGCTTGAACATAATTTTACCATCTTCAATAATAATAACAGTATCAATCATATCTTCGATATCTTTTATTTGGTGTGTTGAAATGATAAAAGCTCTTTCTTCTGTAATATTGTTGGCAATTAATTTCCGAAATGTACTTTTAGATGGAATATCTAACCCGTTGGTAGGTTCGTCCATAAATAGAATTTTACTATTTGTTGCCAGTCCAAACGAAAGTAGAAACTTCTTTTTTTGTCCATAAGACATCTTACTAAGTTTATTTTCTTTTGGGATATTAAATTCTTCTAAATAATGATTGAAAGCGACCTTGTCAAAATTTTTATAAAAAGGGGCGTAGATGTTAAGGTAGCTATTAATTTTAATAGAGGGTAGATTAAATTCCTCAGCAATATAATAATAGTTGCTTAAATATTGAGGCGATCTGCCTGTAGAAGAATGGTCGTTAATAGTAATTGTTCCTTCTTTAGGGTATTGTAATCCTGCAATTAATTTTAGAAGAGTTGTTTTCCCCGCACCATTTTTCCCTAAAAGCCCATGGATTTGTCCTGGGTTAATAGAAAGGTTAAGTGCTTTAAAAAGGCTGGAATCCTTTTTATATGCAAATGTTAAATTTTCAATTTTTATCATATCTTAATAAATTAGTGTATTAGTAAAATAGAACACTGCAAATGTAAATCTATTTCTTTGTATTTTCCAAATTAAAAGAAAATATTTTTTTTGAAATAAAAATATGAAAAAAGGAATTGTATTTATTAAATAAATATTAACTTTGCATTCTCAAAATTGAAGGGACCCGTAGCATAACTGGATAGTGCCCCTCGTTACGGCCGAGGAGGTTGGGGGTTCGAATCCCTCCGGGTTCACTTTTTAAAAGTGATGAAAAGATAAGAAAATTGAAAAACGCCTATAAACATTGCTTTTTATAGGCGTTTTGTTGTTTTTATTAGTAAACAACAGATAAGTAGTTAATCCTTCAGGATTGTGTCCATTTTTTAAATTAAAAGAGGAAGTCCTATATTGTGTGGAAATGTTTAAAAAATGATGATTGAAACATACTTAAACAAGAAAACTCCCATACAATTAAGTATGAGAGTTGATATATTATTGTGAAAAAAAATTATTTTCTTCTTTTCTCTTTAATACGAGCTTTTTTACCAGTAAGACCTCTAAGGTAGAAAATACGAGCTCTTCTTACGGCACCTTCTCTATCTAATTCAATTTTGTCAATAAAAGGAGAAGAAACAGGAAATATTCTTTCTACTGCAAAAGAAGCACTACTTTTTCGTACTGTAAATGTTTCAGTATTTCCAGAACCTCTTCTTTGAAGAACAACGCCTTTAAATTTCTGAATTCTTTCTTTATTACCTTCTTTAATTTTATAATGAACTGTAATAGTATCTCCACTTGAAAAGTTTGGAAGATTATTCTCTACAGCTAATTCTTGCTCAACAACGTTCAATAAGTTCATCGCTTTTTATTTTTTAATTCTGATTTAACGAATTGCAAAATTAAATAATTATTTAATATACCAAGTATTTTTGGTGAAATATATTTGTTTTAATTTCTTTTTTTTTCACATGCTATTAAATTTGTTATTTTTTTTTGATAAAAATGAATAACCTAATGAATAAGAGAGTGTGCTTTTTAAATGTTATTGAATCAAATGGTTACAGTTATTTCTTTCATCAGGTTCAAGTTAATTAGGGATTATAAATATAAATATTGATCCTATAAAAAACTATTATTAAGAAACTTAACAGTCAAATTGTTAATAAGTCGAAATATTGTTAAAATCAAAATGCTTGAAATATTTATTAAGAGAGATAAAATTGTAATTTTGTGGACTAAATAAAAACGATATAATATGGCTAAAATAATATCACTTGCAAATCAGAAAGGAGGAGTTGGGAAAACAACTACAGCTATTAACCTTGCGGCAAGCTTATCGGTTCTAGAAAAAAAAGTTTTACTTATTGATGCCGATCCTCAGGCCAATGCAACTTCCGGTTTAGGATTTGATTTGAATACTATTAAAACAAGTATCTATGAGTGTATTATTGATGAAGTTAATCCTCAAGATGTTGTATTAAAAACAGAGGTTAAGAATTTAGATTTAATTCCTTCGCATATTGATTTGGTTGGTGCTGAAATTGAAATGTTAAGTATGCCTAATAGAGAGAAGATGCTAAAACAAGCTCTCGAAAAAGTTAAAAATAATTACGATTTTATTTTAATCGATTGTTCACCATCATTAGGACTATTAGTTGTTAATGCACTTACGGCTTCCGATTCTGTAATTATTCCTGTTCAAACAGAATATTTTGCTTTAGAAGGCTTGGGGAAGTTGTTGAATACAATTAAAATCATACAATCGCGTTTAAATAAAGAGTTAGATATTGAAGGCTTCTTATTGACCATGTATGATACGAGATTGAATTTATCTAACCAAGTTGTAGAAGAAGTTAGAAAGCACTTTGACGATATGGTTTTCGATACATTGATACAAAGAAATGTAAAATTGAGTGAAGCTCCTAGTTATGGAAAACCTGTAATTATGCATGACGCAGCATCGAAAGGCGCAGAAAATTATTTAAATTTGGCAAGAGAATTATTACAACGAAATAATATGACTTCTATTGATGAAGCTGATAAAGTAATTGAGTAATATTTATAGAACAGAAAATAATGGCAAAAAAGAAATCAGGATTAGGAAGGGGCTTAGGAGCGTTGATAGAAGAGGCAAAACCAACAATCGAAGCTTTTAAAGGCGTTGATGAAATAGAGGTCGATAAAATTGTTCCCAATCCATATCAGCCAAGAACAGTTTTTAATGCAGAGGCACTAGAAGAGTTATCTTTATCAATTTCGAAAATTGGAGTAGTGCAACCCATTACCGTGAGGGCAATAGATAATGGTGATAATTTTGAACTTATTTCGGGGGAGCGTCGTTGGAGAGCCACTAAGATGTTAGGTGTAAAAACAATTCCCGCATATGTTAGAGAGGCTGATACTCAAGGAATGCTTGAGATGGCCATTGTCGAAAATATCCAACGGGAAGATTTAGATGCTATTGAAGTTGCTATTAGTTTTCAGCAGTTAATAGACGAATGTAAATTAACACAAGAAGGATTGAGCGAACGTGTTGGAAAGAAACGTGCTACAGTAACCAATTTTTTAAGATTGCTTAAATTACCTCCCGAAATTCAATTAGGAATAAGAGAAAAACAAGTTTCTATGGGGCATGCTAAGGCTATTATGGGTTTGGATGAGGTTACTACGCAGCTAATGATTTTTGAACAAATATTAAAATACGATTTTTCAGTTCGTAAAACAGAAGATATTGTTAGAGAATTAAAAGAAGGAAGTTCTGAACAAGCAAAACAAAAAAGTAAGGTTAAGAAATCTACAGAATATGACGCTTTAAAAGAAAACTTATCTAATTTCTTTAATACCAAGGTAGACTTAAAAGTAAACGATAAGGGTAAAGGGAAAATTATTATTCCTTTTAAATCTAACGATGATTTAGGAAAAATCATAGCAATCTTAGACCAATTAGATTCATAAATTAAAGAAACGATGAGGAGTGCTTACCGAATACTTCTTTTATTAATTTTTGTGTTTGCTTATAATTTAGGTCAAGCCCAATTGTTAGACTCTAGCGGAAACTTAGATTCAAATAAAGTGAAGCCTGTTGTTATTGACAGTATTCCCAAACACTCTCCTCGTTTAGCAACATGGTTGTCTGTTATAGTGCCAGGGGCAGGGCAGTTTTATAACAAAAGTTATTGGAAAATTCCAGTAATATATGCTGCAGGAGGAGCTTTAGTTTATTCAACAATTCAAAACAGCAATGGCTATCATAGTTTTCTGAATGCCTACAATCATTTGTATGAAAACCCTAGTAGCCCGATGGAAGGGTTTGAAAATTATTCTTTGGATCAACTCAAATCGGTAAAAGATCAATACCGAAGATACCGAGATTTAAGCGTAATTGGTTTGGTGTTACTTTATACTATGAATATTGTGGACGCTACTGTTGATGGGTACTTTTTCGATTACGATATTGGAGACGATTTGTCATTCAGAATTGAACCTCGGATTATGAATAGTTATTATCGAGCAAATACTTTTAAGGCAAGTCAGCAGTACGGTTTTAAATGCACTATAAATTTTTAGAATTTTTTAAGTAGATATTTTATGAAGTATATATTAATAATAATATTATTCTTTTCGTTCAATGCTTTATTTGCAGATCATATCTCAGATACAACCAATACAAGTTTAAATATAAGCGAAGAGCAAGAAGATTTTACTGACGATCTAGACAGTTTGTTAAAATCGTGGTATGTAAAGAATTATATTTCTATTGCAGGAGATACGGCTAGTCAAGACGATTTTCAGAAAGTAGAACTTAATGACTCTCTATTAGAATATCAATTACAGCATATTGCCTCACCATTTAATATGGATTATAACGATCGAGTAAAGGCATTTATTAATTTATATATTAACAAAAGGCATAGTCAAGTTTCGTATATGCTGGGTCTTAGTGAATATTATTTCCCATTATTCGAGGAAATTTTTGATAAATATAATATTCCTTTAGAGTTAAAATATCTTTCTGTGATTGAATCTGCACTTAATCCAAGAGCAGTGTCGAGAGCAGGAGCAACAGGCTTGTGGCAATTTATGTATTCTACAGGTAAAATGTACAAGCTTGAAATCAATTCGTATGTAGACGAGCGAAGAGACCCTATAAAATCTACCGAAGCTGCAGCGCAGTTTTTAAGTAACCTATATACTATGTACGGCGATTGGACTCTTGTAATTGCAGCATATAATTGTGGTCCAGGAAATGTAAATAAAGCCATCCGTCGTTCTGGAGGGAAAAAGAATTTTTGGGAAATTTATTATAGATTGCCAAGAGAAACAAGAGGTTATGTCCCTGCATTTATTGCGGCAACTTATACCTTTCATCATTACCAAGATTATGGAATAAGACCAGTTAAAATGGATTTGCCTATTATGACAGACACAATGAATATCAATCAAAATCTACATTTTGGACAAGTTTCCGAAATGATAAATATTCCGATAGAACTTCTTCGAGAATTAAACCCTCAGTATAAAAAAGATATTGTCCCAGGAAGAAAAGACAGAGTTTACCAGTTTAAGATCCCTCAAGAATATAGTTTAGCTTTTATCGATAAGATTGATACAATTTATACGCATAAAGATTCAATTTTCTTTGCAAAGAAAGAAGTTATTGCACCTAAAAAGTACGAAAAAGGAGGCGTAAGCCCACCATCGTCTAAAAATATGAAAGCGGTCACTTATACCATAAAAGCAGGCGATAATTTAGGATTTATTTCCTCGTGGTTTAATGTTCGAGTAAGCGATATTAAATATTGGAATAATATTTACAAAACAAGAATTAGGGCTGGTAAGCCTCTAACTATATATGTGCCAAAAGATAAAGTATCTTATTATAGAAAGGTAGATGTTTTAAGCTTTGACCAAAAGCAGAAACGAGTTGGGAAAACGGCGAGTATTAAAACAGTTAAACAGAAACCTTTGGCAAAATACGATAAGAATGCAAAATATATTTATTATAAAGTCAGAAATGGCGATAATTTTTGGAGTATTGCAAAAAAGTATCCTGGAGTTTCTAATACCGATATTATGGAACTAAACGGAATAACTGATGCGGGAAGTCTGAAAATAGGACAAAACCTAAGAATAAAGAAAAGGTCGTAAATCAAGAAAAATTATAGTTTGAAACCCGTAAAAACGCTCATATTTTTTTCTTCTGTTGCATTGATTCTTTTTGCGATAGCTTTTATTTTTCCTGAAGACGGAATAAATATTGGGAGCGATTTTAAATTGTATTATCCTACATATTCAGAAATTATTGGTGCAAACAACAACGAGAACAAAGCTGTAGATAGTTTAATAAACAATCAATTAGCACTTTTAAATGACGATTTAGATACCGTACAAATTACTTTTAATGATTCTGTCGAAAGTTTATTGGATATACCGAAAACAATAGTTGAATTCCATGTTGATACTCTTAAAACAAAAATTCAGAAAATAGAATTTGCAGAGAATAATAAAAGATTACTACATAAATTTTTTAGGAAAATTAGAAACGCAAAAGATGTAGTTCGGGTTTTGCATTATGGCGATTCGCAAATAGAGGGAGATAGAATATCATCGTTTTTAAGAAATAGACTACAAAAAAAGTTTGGAGGTTATGGTGTAGGATTAGTTTGTCCTAAACCATTAGTAAAAACATTTTCGATAAAGCAAAGTTGTTCAGATAATTGGTTGCGGTTTCCAATATTTGGAATAAAAGAAGGAACGGTAAATCATAAAAGGTATGGAGGGTTGGGTGTTTTTTGTAGATATGCACCAGCTATTCCCGATTCCGTTTTGAATGATTCTTTACAAATGTTCTCAAGAGAAAGTCCTACATTAAATGCAGAGATAACTTTTTCGCAGTCTAATGTCGCATTTGCAAAAGACAGACAGGTTAAGAATTTTACTATATTCTACGGGAATGGGAAAGAAAATATTCTTACAGAGATTTACGATGGCGAGAACTTACTTTTTGCAAAGTACTTAAATACCAATACACGATTAAGCAAGATGCGTTTTCGCTTTCCTAAAATGCCTAAAACTTTTACGGTTAAGTTTTCGGGTAAGGATAGTCCCGATTTTTATGCTATGGGGCTAGATGCCGATAAAGGAGTCGTTGTCGATAATATTCCTATGAGGGGAAGCTCAGGAACTTATTTTAATAAAATGGATTTAGGAGTTTTAAAACAGTTTTATGATAAGATAGATTTAGGAATGATATTATTGGAGTTTGGAGGAAATGTTGTCCCTTTTATAGAGACAGAACAAGGCGTTAAGAATTACGAATCTTGGTTTTATTCTCAAATTAGAACCTTGCGAAGATTGAACCCTAATGTACCTATTATTGTTTTGGGAGTTGCTGATATGTCAATTAAAGAAAAAGATAAATTTGTGAGTTATCCTTATATAGAGCAAATAAGGGATGCTATGAAAAGGTCGGCTTTTAAAGCGGGTGCTGGATATTGGGATATGTACGAGGCTATGGGAGGCGCAAATTCGATGCCCGAATGGGTTAGCTCTACGCCAAAGTTAGCTACCGATGATTACACACATTATACACCAAGAGGAGCCAAAATGATTGGAAATATGTTTTTCAATGCTTTGATGTACGAATATTCATTATATCAGAATTAAATGAAAAGAATTATTCTTTATATTATTCCGATAATTACTCTTTTTAGCTTAAATATTGAGGCACAAGTTCGGACATATCCGTACACTGTTTTACAATATCCCTTTATTAAATACGAATATAATAAAATAGATTTTCCTGCCGATAGTAATACTTACGATTTATTTCTTGATAAATTAAATAAATTAGTAGTAAAAGGAGAAGGTAGATTACAAATCTTACAGATTGGAGGCTCTCATATTCAGGCTGATATTTATTCTAACGAGACTCGTCAGCGATTGCAGAATTTTTATCCTGGGTTAAATGGAGGTAGGGGGTTTGTATTTCCATTTGCAGTAGCAAAAACTAACAATCCTGTCAATTTAAAAGTTAAATGGATTGGTAATTGGACGAGTGTAAGGAATATTCAGAAAAAAAAGAATAGTGAGACACTTGGTCTTGCAGGAATTTCTGTAACAACTTCCGATTCTGTTGCATCTTTAAAAATGTATTCGTATAAAGGCTACCATCATTACGATTTTAACAGAGTTAAGCTGTTTTATAAGATGGATTCATTGCATCATAGTATTACGATTGCCGATAGTTCGCTTGTAGATTCTGTTTATACAGATTCGTTATTTCAATATACAGAGTATTTTCTCAATCAATATATCGATACGATTAATATTAAGATTTTAAAAAAAGATACCGTAAATAGTTCGTTTACATTTTATGGAGCATTGATGGAAACGGACGATCCAGGTGTGGTTTATCATAGTATTGGTATTAACGGAGCATCAATACCTTCGTTTTTGCGTTGTCAATTATTCGAGCAACAGTTGCATATTGTAGCTCCCGATTTAGTTATTTTGTCTTTGGGAACTAACGATGCTTATGGCAAAACATTTAGTTCTGAGGTTTATTTTAATAATTACGATTTATTGATTCAGAGAATAATATCGGCTAATCCTAAGGTTGCCATTATGATAACCGTTCCGAACGATGATTATATTCATAAACGTTATCCAAATCGATTTACTGCGGAGCAAGAAATTGTTATTTACAAATTAGCAAAGAAATATAATGCTGGAGTTTGGGATTTATATAAAATGATGGGAGGGTTTAATTCTTCTCAAACCTGGTACGAATATGGTTTGATGAAATACGATAGAATTCATTTTACAAAAGAAGGTTACTTGTTGAAAGGTGATTTGTTCTTTAATGCTATTTTAAGAATGTACGATCATTACATTGATGAAAATAATAGAATAAACAAAAAAGAAAGTAAAGCGTCTTTGTTAGATTTGGAAACAAAAAAGCAATAGACAAGAATATCTATTGCTAATTTTTTCTATTATTTAAAGTGTTAATCTCTTCCTTGCAGTTTTGCTAATAATCTGAGAAACTCAATATATAACCAAACAAGAGTTACTAACAATCCAAAGGCACTATACCATTCCATATATTTAGGTGCTCCCATAGCAGAGCCACGCTCAATAAAGTCAAAATCTAATAATAGATTAAGAGCCGCAATAATAATAACTACTATAGAAATTCCAATACTCAACATACTGCTATCGTGTAAAAACGACATCCCAATACCAAACATTCCTAAAATCCACGATAATAAGTACATTACGGCAATAGCTCCTGTGGCAACAAAAATAACAGCTCTAAATTTCTCTGTAACTTTAATTAAACCAGTTCTATAGGCAAATAGCATCACTAAAAAAGTAGCAAAAGTCCCCAAAACAGCATTCATTACAATTCCAGGATACATACTTTCGAATACAGCAGAAATGGCTCCTAAAAATAAACCTTCGAGTACGGCGTAAATTGGAGCTAAGAAACCTGCATATTTTTTCATGAAAGTAGTTGCTATTGCAACAGCGAATCCTCCAAGAGCACCGCCAATTAACCAACCTCCAACAGAACCCATTGCGTTTTCCATGTCGCCAGAATTAAAGAATACCCCCCAAGTATACGAGGCTGCAATAATAAGAACGAGCAATAAAATACCAGTTTTTTCTATTGTGCCGTTTACGGTCATAGCCATAGAAGAATTTAATGAGGCTTCTTTGCTAAACACTTTTTCTTTTAACACAGGGTTCGATGATTTTCCAAACATAATTTTAATTTTATTATTTCTACAAAAATATGATAAAAGTATTCGAAATAAAAATGGATATTTTTAAAAAATGTTAAACGGGTTTAATAAGTTCAATTTGCTAAAAGCTAGAAATTTTGGTTGTAAATGAAAAAAATATTTCTTAAATGCGATCATTATCATCTTTTTTAATTAAAAATATGCTTATCTTGTACACCTAACTCAAATAAGTATTTATTAATTAAAACATGCAGTTATGTCATTTTCATTATTTCAGATCTTAATTCCAATTTTATTATTGTTAATTGCTTATGGATCGTTTTTTATTGTAAAACAAAAAAATGCTGTTATTATCGAGCGTTTTGGTAAATTTAGTAGAGTCAGTAGGGCCGGATTCAATTTAAAGATTCCATTTATTGAGCTTAAAGCTGGTAATGTAAACCTTAAGGTGATGGAATTGCCGGTAGATATAGAAACTAAAACTCTTGACGATGTATTTGTTCGTTTAGTTGTTTCGGTTCAGTATTACGTGGTCGATTCGTCAGAAGGAATTCAAACTTCTTTTTATAAATTTGACGATCCTGCTCGTCAGATTCAATCTTATGTTTTCGATTCTATCCGTTCGGAAGTTCCTAAGCTGAAATTGGATGATGTATTTAGTGAGAAAGATAAAATAGCAGTTGCGGTTCAAAAAGAATTAGCAGAAACAATGAAAGAGTATGGATTTTCTATTGTTAAAGCTTTGGTTACTGATATTGATCCAGATTCGAATGTAAAGCATTCGATGAACGAAATTAATGCAGCTAAAAGAATGAAAGAAGCGGCAAAAGAATATGCAGCTGCCGAAAAAATTAAAGTTGTTGCTGCTGCAGAGGCCGAGGCCGAAAGTAAGAAGCTGCAAGGTATTGGTATTGCCGATCAACGGATTGCTATTGCTAATGGATTAAAACAATCGGTAGAAGAAGTAAAAGGAGCAATGGAAAAAGATGTTACCGGTCAGCAGGTGATGAATATGTTGTTTATGACTCAGCATTACGATACTATTAGCCATTTAGGAAATCAAGGAGTGAATACTATTTTTGTTCCTTATTCACCTGGTTCTGTTGGCGACTTACAGACACAAATTCAGTCTAGTTTATTGGGTGTGGATGCTATTACAAAATCCTCAGATCAGAAAATGTATACTGTTGAAAAATCAGAAAGTATAGAACCAGAGAATAATAATAAGACGAAGGAGCTTTTCGACGAAGATTTTGAAGTATAAATTATTTTTTATATTTATTGAAGAAGCTACTCATTTTAGTAGCTTTTTTTATGCTCTTTCGCTTAATTCGAGCCAGCGCATTTCTTTTACGTCTAGTTCTGTTTTAATTTGTTCGTATTCTTGTGATTTTTCGAGTAGTTGCTCGTGATTAATGCTACCATTATTCATTTCTTGTTCTAAAAGATCTTTTTTAGAAATGAGTGCTTCCATTTCTTTTTCAAGATTTTCGAACTCATGTTTCTCTTTAAAACTTAATCGCTGCGAGTAATCATTTTTTATTTGAACTTTATTTTCGGTTTTATCTACTTTCTTTTCTGCCGATT
>Ga0256842_1001226_pt1 | contig 21064 bp, 23 predicted proteins | sample 4559240metaG_FD_185973 | JGI IMG/M metagenome (GOLD analysis project Ga0256842, IMG submission 185973) | Hydrothermal vent microbial communities from Guaymas Basin, Mexico - 4559-240 | ecosystem: Environmental > Aquatic > Marine > Hydrothermal vents | place: Mexico: Guaymas Basin | collected... | reverse complement strand
CCGGTGTGGCTGCAGCGGTTGCTGTTGCTGGTGCTGGTCGGGCTGGCGCTCGGGGTGGGGGCGTGGTCGTGGTCGGGGCGTAGGGAGCGGGTGGGGTGGACGGAGGGTTGGTGATCACGCGTGCTTGGCGCGGTGGATGAACCTCCTCACGGCCTCGGGGTCCTTGACGCCCGGCTCCCGCTCGACGCCGGAGGAGGCGTCGACGGCGTGGGGTCGCACCTCCCTGACGGCCCGCTCGACGTTCTCCGGGTTCAGCCCGCCGGCGAGAATCACCGGGACGTCCACCCGCTCGACGACCTCGGCCGAGGCCGACCAGTCGTGGGTGCGTCCGCTGCCGCCACCCTGCTCGGACTTGGTGTCCAGGAGGAGGGCGTCCACGACCTCCAGGTACCCGGACAGGGTCTCGTCGTCGACCCGGTCGTCCCCCAGCCACAGGCGCCCGGACGCGTCGACCCACAGCGTCTTGATGACCTCGTACCCGAGCTCCCTCGCCCGCTCGCAGTCCTCCGGGCTTTCCGTCCCGTGAAGCTGGGCGACGGTGGCCTCCTCCACGCGCTCGAGCACTCCCGGGTCGTCCATCACCACCGTCACTTTGGAAACGAATGGAGATACCGTGGAAAGGATCTCGTTTGCCGTTTCCGCGTCCACGGACCGGGGGCTGGGGACGGGGACCTCGGTCACGCAGCCGATCGCGTCGGCCCCGGCCTCCTCGGCGAGTCGCGCGTCCCGGGTCCGGGTGATCCCGCAGATCTTGACGCGGACCACGGTCAGTCCCCCAGGTAGTCGGTGAGCGTGCGCTGGCCATCGCCCTTTCCGTCCCGGTCCGTGGCCTCGGGTTCCAGTCGTCGCCACTCGAGCCCGTACTTCTCCAGGAGGCGGCGGCAGCCGTCGGTGATGGAGGGGGCGACGAGGATGCCGCGCACCTCCTCGCCCCGCTCCTCGCGGAAGGCCTCCACGTACCGGCGGAGCTGGGAGGCCGCGTCGACGCCGGCCCGGGCCCGCTTGAGCTCGAGGACGACGAGGCGGCCGTCGGCGTCGTACCCGACCACGTCGGCGATGCCGGCCCGGCACTCGACCTCCTCCCGCACGGGTTGGAAGCCGGGCTCGATGACGTCCGGGTTCCGCCAGATGAGGCGCTTCATGTCCTCCTCGGAGCGGAACAGGGAGAACACGGAGCGCTCGCTCCGGGCCCCCTCCTTGGGGAGGGAGCAGGCGAGGAGGACGCGGTGGAAGTAGACGATCACCTCCTCCTTCACGTCGAGGCGGCGGGAGCGGAGGACGACGAGGTCGTCCCGCACCTCGAGGGACTGTCGGGAGGGGGCGGGGTTCCAGTTGGTGGGTTCGCGCTTCTCCAGGGCGTTGTGGAGGAGGAAGGTGCCGTCCGGCTTGCAGATGGCCAGCCGCAGGGCGGGTCCGGCCCGGGACTCGGCCCGGCCCCGGTACTCGGCCTCGCAGATCCCCGCGATCAGGACGGGCCGCTTGCCCAGGTCCCGGGCGAGGGTTTCCAGCTCCCGGGGCGTGGGCTCTTTTAGCACCCGGACCTCGGCCAAGGCCCGCTCCCCTGGTCGGGGGCTGGGTGCGGTGTCGGAGCTGCCGGTGGCACCGTTCGAGCGTAAGCTGCGGGCGGCGGGCGACGGGATGAGGGTCAGCCGCCGGGCCCCGGTGGTCCTTCGGGACAGCGTGCAGCGGCTCGCGGAGCGGATCGGGGAGCGGGCGGGGAGGCTGGCCGCGGCGCGGGGGAAGAAGTACGTGGAGCGGGAGGACGTGTGGAGGGCGTTCCTGGAGGTGGTGCTGGGGATCGACGCGGGGGAGTGACTCAGTCGCCCTCGAACCGGTCGATCGCCCGCTCCGCCACGCTCTCGACCGCGTCGCCCACGTGGTCGTAGTCGCCGCCGACGGCGATCGGCACGTTGTCCACGTACACCACGTCCAGCCCGGCCCGGAGCGCCTCCCGGGTGGCCACGTCCACGGCCGCGGCCTTCAGCTCCGTGAGCAGCACCTCGGCCTCGTCCACGTACCGCTCCAGGTCCCGGCGCAGCTTCGGCCGGTTGCTCAGGTGGGGGGACGTGCCCACGATCTCGCACCCGTACTCGGACTCCAGGTGCTCCACGAGCTTGGGCACCACCGCCTCCGGCGCGGTGGTGACGAAGACCGCCTTCTTCCCGGAGACGTCCTCCACGGGCTTGGGCCGGAAGACGGTCCGAACGACCTCCAGCCCGTCCTTCACGCGCCGGACGCCCCGCTCGACGCGGCGCACCTTATCCTCGTCCGCCATCGGCTCCTCGCACATCGTGAGGATCGCCAGGTCGCACATGCGGATCCGGTACGGGCCCAGGTACCCGGTCACGTGGCGCAGCGGCTGGTTCGCGCCCACGATGACGATGCCCGCGTCCGTCTCGATCGGCGGGATGGCGGCGCCGCTGCCCTCGACCACGATGAAGTCCGCCGGCAGGTCGTTGGCGATCTCGGCGCCCTGCAGCACGTTGTCGATGAACGTGCGGCCCGCGAGCCCACCCGCGCAGCGCCGGCACCCCACGGTCGGGATCCGGCTGAGCAGGGCGTCCTCCCAGTGATCGCTGGCCGCGTGCTTGCCCTTCTCCGCCTGCTCCAGCAGGTACTCGGGCGTCAGCTCGATCTCGTCCCCGCGCACCACCTCCGGCTCCCTCGGGCCCCCGCGCCCCATCACGACCACGCACGGGTTGTACCCGCGGGCGTGCAGGACCCGGCACGAGTAGGCGGAGACGGCCGTCTTACCCACCCGCTTCCCGGTCCCGATGATCCGCATCGACGGCTTCTCGAGCACGTCGTGCATCTCCACGGGCTTGAGCTTGAGGTCCGGGCACCAGTACTCCGCGCCCGCGGAGAGGACGGTCGCGGCGATCCGGAACCGGTCGTCCGGGGAGACCACCGGCTCATCGCTGAGGTCCAGGACCACGTCCACGTCCTCGCGCTCCACCACCTCCTCGATCAGCCCCAGGGGCAGCTCGTCCTCCCGCTCGGGCAGCCAGACCCTGACGCCCAGCTCCCGCTTGACGTCCTCCGGCTCCCCGATCTTCTCCGTACCACCGATGAACACGGCCCCGACCAGCTCACCCAGCTCCTCCTCCACCACCCGCAGGGCGGCCCGGGTGACGGGGATGTAGTGCTCCCCGTCCACGAGCGCCAGGATCCGGGTCATCCCTCCAGCCCCCGCAGCACCTCCTCCGAGGTGACGAGCTCCGCGCCCAGCCGCTCCATGTGCTCGAGGGCGAACCGGTGCGCCTCCTCGTCCAGGGAGGCCACGCAGTCCCTCACCACCTTAACGTCGTAGCCCCTCATGAGCGCGTCCGCGCAGGTGAAGAGCACGCAAACGTCCGTGCAGACCCCGGTCAGGTACAGCTCCCTCGCGCCGCGGACGCGCAGGTCGTAGTCCAGCGTCGTGCCGTAGAACCCGCTGTACTTCCGCTTCCGAACGACCACGTCCCCCTCCTCCGGCTCCAGCCCCTCGACCGGCTCGGCGCCCTCCGTCCCCGCGACCGCGTGCTCGCCCCACACCTTGAACTCCGGGTCCCCGGGGTAGTGCTCGTCCCACACGTGCACCACTAGCTCACCGGCCTCCCGGAACGCGTCCGCCAACCGGGCGATGGTGGGGACGAGGTCGCGCGCCCCGGGCACCTCCAGCGGGGCGCCCTCCTCCACGAAGTCCCGGAGCATGTCGATGATGAGGAGGGCCCTCACCGGGCCCGCCCCCTCCGACCCGCGATCGCCAGCAGCGGGGCCGCGAGCGCGATCGCCCACCAGACGGGCGTGAACCAGCCCCGCTGCTGCGCCCGCTGCCGCTCGCGCTGCTCCTCCCACAGCGGCTTCGCGGCGGGCTCCGCGTTCGTCAGCTTCACGACGGCCAGCGTGACGGTCTCACCCGTCTTCTCCATGTCCTTCGGATCCAGCTTGTCGGCCGTGTTGGACCTACTCCACGGGGCGACCTTGAACGGCTGGTTCATCACCTGGCACACCGGCACGCGCCGGATGTGGTTGTGGTAGAACGGGTACGTGTCGCTCGGGTAGGTCGTGTCGCCCACGGTCACCGGGTGCCCCAGCTCCCTCGCGCACTGCTCGAGCAGGCGGATCAGCTTCGGGTCGCCCTCCACCGGCTTCGGCTGGGCGCTGCGCCGCGTGAGGAACACGTTCTCGCCCGCGCCCACGCAGTTCAGGTCGATCACGGCCTCGCAGTTCTTCACGATGTCCGGGTGCTTCTTCACGAACGCCTCCGAGCCCTTGAACCAGAGCTCCTCACCGCCGAACCCGATGATCAGGACCGTCTTCCTCGGTCGGAAGTTCTTGGCCAGGACGCGGGCCATCTCCACCTGGATGCCCATGGCCGCCGCGTCGTCCGTCGCCCCCTCGCAGAAGCCCGGCGAGTCGATGTGGGAGCCCACGATCACGTACTTGTTCGGCTCCCGCGTCCCCTTGATCTCCCCGATCACGTTGTACGTGCACTTGCCCCCGCCGAGGTCCACCTTCTCCTTCCACACGTTCAGCCCGTACTTCTTGAGCTCCCGCTCCATCATGTTCGCGGCCTTCAGCTCGGCGTCGTTGCCCCCGTACCGGGGACCCAGCTTGCACACCTGCCTGGCGAAGTTCAGCGCGTGGTTGGGGTCGAACTCCCGAACCTTGTCCACCGGGTTGAAGGCGATCGTGCCCGTCCCCACGACCGCCACCAGGACCGCCAGGGCGGTCGTCACCGCGGGAAGGAGCCGTCGCATGCCCGGGAACCCGCCCCGCTATCGTTTTGGATCATGTAACGATTCCCGGATGGTGGACCCGCCGGGATTTGAACCCGGGGCCACGGCCTCGCAAGGGCCGCGCTCTGCCAGGCTGAGCTGCGGGCCCGCCTCCGGTCGCGGTCGTTCCTAAAGGACGTTAAAATAGTTTACCCCCTCCTCCCGCCCTTCCCCTCACCGCGGTCGCCCGATTCGTCCCCAGACCGGCGACCTCTCACCCACCGGCCCGCCGCGAGGCCGCCGACCGCCAGCGGCACCCCCACCGCCAGCGCCGTCGCCAGCGCGCTCCACCCGCCCGAGGAGGACCGGGCCTTGGGCCGCTCCCGCTCCAGCGTGACCGTCCCCAGCTCCCGGCGGGCCGGGATCTTCGGGAGTTGATCGGCGGGCACGCGCCGGCCGAGGAAGTTCACGGGGTCCGGGGCGCCCGGGGCCCCGCCCACCATGGCGCCGCCGTCGTAGGAGGCCCACACCCGGATCCGGAGGCCGCGCCCGGACGGCTCCAGGCTGTACGTGATCACGTCCCGCCGGTGGATCCCGTACGTGTCCCGGCCCGCGACCTTGATCGCGGCGGTGACGGGGTCCCCGTCGTACTCCCGGTACCGGCCCACGGCGTAGTAGTATGGGTTGTTGGTCACCTTCACGTACTCGCCCTCCCGGAGCCGGAACCGCTCGAGCCGGCCCGCCGAGACCCGGTAGTCGTACACGGCGATCCCCACCGTGCCGTCCGGGGCCTTGACCACGAAGTGCCCCCACCGGTTCTCTCGGAGGAGTTCCATCGCCCGCCGGACGTCCCCCCGCTCGATCCTCCCGCGCTCCACGATCCGCTGCCCGAGCCGCTCGAGCTCCCGGTTGATCGTCGGGGAGTCCCGGCCCCCGATCGTGAGGATCCATCCGTCGCGCGTGATGACGGTGTGGCAGAAGTACCCGCCGGAGTTCCGCTTGAACTCCTTGAGCGCCGGCCTGCCGGCCCATTGAATCCGCTGTATGACGATCTCCGCGGGCGTCTTGGCGTCCCGGCGGTAGGCGAGCACGTAGTGGTCGTCCTTCACGTGGACCAGGACCGTGCAGCAGCCGGAGGGGTGGGCCAGGGGGGCGAGCAGCAGGAGCTTCGTCACCGCGGTGAGCACGCTCATCCCCCCACGCGCTCGGCGACGGCGCGCCCGGCGATGACGCCGGTGGCGGCCGCGTTGACGATGTCCCGGGAGAGGCCGGCCCCGTCCCCGGCCACGAAGAGGCCCTCCACCGCGGTCTCGAGCTCCTCGTTCGTCCGTACTCGGGCGGAGTAGAACTTGATCTCGGGCGCGTACAGGAGGGTGGAGTCGGAGGCGACGCCCGGGATCACCTCGTCGAGGATCTCGAGCCCTTCGATGATGTCGAGCGTGACGCGGTGTGGGAGGGCCATGGACACGTCGCCCGGGGTCACGTCCGTCAGGGTGGGGGTGACCTGGGAGCGGTTGATGCGGTCCCAGGTGGAGCGGCGGCCGCGGCGGAGGTCGCCGAGGCGCTGCAGGATGGGCCGGTTGCCGCCGATGGTGGTGGCGAGCTCGCCGATGGACCGGCCGTACTTGATCGTGTTCTCGACGGGCTCGGTCAGGTCGACGCTGACGAGGAAGGCGAAGTTCGTGTTCTCGGACTTGCGGTCCCGGTACGAGTGCCCGTTCACGCCCACGAACCCCTCGTACGTCTCCTTGACCACGTACCCGCCGTGGCAGACGCAGAAGGTGCGGACCTGGTCGTCGTACGTGGGCGTGCGCAGGCGGAACTTGGGGTCCAGGGAGACCTCCACGATCGGGTCCATCACGACCTTCGGGACCTCCACGCGGACGCCCACGTCGATCGGGTTGTAGCGGATGCCGAGGCCCAGCCGCTTGGCCTCGCGGATCATCCAGTCGGCGCCGACCCGGCCGGGCGCGACGATCACGTAGTCCGCCTCGACCTCGCGCCCGTCCTCGAGGCGGACGCCCCGAACCTCCCCCTCCGAGGCCAGGATCCGCTCGACGCGCGTCTTGGTGACGATCCGGACGCCGAGGTCCTCGAGCTCCCGGACGAAGGACTTGATCACCTTCGGCAGGTGGTCGGACCCGATGTGACGCTGCGGGATGCGGACGAACTCGACGTCCGCGGCGGCCGCCCGCCGGGCGATCTCCTCGGCTTTGGGGCCCGAGGGCTCGCGCAGCTCCCTCGGGGCGCCGTGCCGCAGGAAGACCTCGTCCACGTACTCGACCAGCCGCTCGGCCTCGCGCCGGTTCCCCACGATCTCGGTCAGGTCCCCGCCCACGTCCGGGCGCAGGTTGAGCACGCCGTCGGAGAGGCCGCCCGCCCCGCCCACGCCCCGCATCACCTCGCCCTTCTCCAACCGCTCGTCCACGTCCGGGCCCTGCTCGTAGACGATCACCTCGACGTCGCCCTCCGCGCGCCGGGCGACCTCTCGGGCCGCGAAGAGCCCGGCCGGGCCCGCGCCGACGACGATCACCCGCTCCGCCATGGTCGGCCTCGCCCGCACCGATCATCCCGGGGTCCGGTCACCGTCCTCAGAAGTCGTCATCCCTCGTCCCGACGCCGGCTCGCCGCCTCCAGCAGTTCGTTCACGGCCTCCAGCAGCTTGACCGTCTCCGACTCGGGCACCCCGGACTCGCCGCCCACGGGCACCACCTGCAGCTCCGCCTTCAGGTCCTCACCCACCTCCTTCAGCGCCTCATCCACCGTCCGGGCCAGGTGCACGGCGATGGCGTACGGCTCCTCGAGCCCCGGGTACCCGCGGATGACCGCGAACAGGTCCCACTCCCCGTCCTCCGGGTTCTGGAACAGGACCACGTAGTACGCGTACTTCGCGTCCTCGGGCACCGGCGGCTCCAGCTCCTCACCGCCTCCTCCGCGCGAACTCATCGAACACCTCCCCTAGCTCGACGTCCAGGTAGGCCAGCAGCACCATCACGTGAAAGATCAGGTCGGTGGATTCATAAACCACGCCCTCGCGGTCATCGTCCTTAGCGGCCAGGATCAGCTCGCCGGCCTCCTCGATGATCTTCTCGCAGATCTTGTTCAACGCGGGCTTGCCGTCGTCGCGCGTCAGCTCGGCCACGTAGGAGCCCTCCGGCCGCTCCTCGATCCGCCGCCGGATCACCCGGAACACCTCCTCCAGCACGTCGGCGCCGGCCAACCCCTGTCCCCCCGGGGTGTCCCGGATGAGCGACGACTACCGCGTCCGGATCCGCGGGATATACTCCACGGCCCTCACCAAGCTGTGCCTGGATCACGGTCTCCGGATCACCCAACCCTCGGACGACATCCTCGAGCGCTTCCCCGACGCGGAGTTCGAGGACGGCTCCCCGGACGTGGACGTGCGGGACACGAGGAACCGCCACGGGATCGAGGTGCACGGGGAGCGGGAGCCGGTCGAGGACTTCCTGGACCTCCTCCGCCGGGAAACGCTCGCCACGGTCACGACCGAGCGCGTCGGCGAGGGCAGCGTGTTCAAGGGCGTGGTCGAGGAGATCGACGACCGGGCGGGCGTGGCCGTCATCGACCTCGGCTCCGGCCTGCGCGGGTTCCTGAGCGAGGAGGAGTCGGAGCTGGTGGAGGAGGGGGAGGAGGTCGTCGTCCAGGTCGCCCAGCCCGTGTCCGAGGGACCGCTCAAGCTGACCACCGAGGTCTCCGTGGCGGGCGAGTACGCCGTCCTGCTCCCCGTGGAGGGGGTCAAGGTCAGCCGGAAGATCCGGGACGAGAAGGAGCGGGAGCGGCTCCGGCGGCTGGGCGAGGCGCTCGTGCCCGAGGGCTGGGGCCTCATCTGGCGCACCGCCGCGGAGGGGCGCTCCGGGGACGAGCTGGCCGAGGAGGTCGAGCGGCTGATCGAGGAGCGGAAGCGACTGTTCCAGCGCGCCGAGCGGATGGACGAGCCCGGCCCCATCGTCGAGTACCGGGAGGTCGAGGTCGAGCTCCACGCCCTCACCAAGCACCAGCTGGACCGCGTCCGCGCCCGAGTCCTCCCCACGATCACCGGCCACCACTACTTCAAGTGCCGCAGCCGCGCCGCGAGCGTCGCCGTGGACACCGTGGAGCCCTTCCTCGAGCGGCTCGACGAGGAGGCCGTCACCGAGCGCCTCATGGAGTGCCTCACCCGCTCCGAGGGCCCTTCCGAGGGGGACCGGGTCGACATCTACCACGTCAAGCCCGGGCGCGGCGTGAAGAAGCTCGGCGGCGAGCCCCGGGTCGAGTCGTACGACCCGACGGAGGGGCTCCTCAAGGTCCGGCGCCGCATGAAGGGGCCCGGGTACTACGACGGGCTGGACAAGCCCATCGAGGAGGGCGACTACGCGATCACCCTGCTCCCCGACGGCTCCATGGTCACCGTGCACGAGTACTACAACAAGGACGGCGAGTTGAAGGGCCGGTACTACAACGTCAACACGCCGGTCGAGATCACCCGGGACGGGGCCCGCTACGTGGACCTCGAGATCGACGTGGTCGAGCCCGAGGAAGGCGAGCGCGAGATCATCGACGAGGACGACCTGGAGCGGGCCGTGGACGAGGGTTGGATCCCGGAGGAGCTCGCCGAGCTCGCCCGGGAAACGGCCAAGCGCGTGGAGGAGCGGGGGCTGGAGGAGGTCCGACCGCACCCCGTCTGGAAGGGGTTCGAGCCGTGAACCCGCGGCGGGCCCTCACCCGGTGCGACGGGTGCGGCGCCTGCGAGTCCCGCTGCCCCATGAACGTGCCCCGGCGCCGGTTCAACACGCTCGCCGCCGCCGGACGTCTCGAGGAGGCCCTCGAGCTGGCCAGCGACTGCACGCTGTGCGGGCTCTGCGAGCGGGTCTGCCCGCACGGGATCCCGCACACCGAGCTCCTCGCCGGGCTCCGGGCGGAGGAACCGACCCCGAGCGCCGTCGAGCGCGCCCTCCGGAGCGGGACCCCCTACCCGAGGAAGCTGGAGGGCGAGGGGGAGCCCCTGGACGGGGACGTCGTCGCCGTCCTCGGCTGCACGATCCGCAGCCGCCGCGAGTGGCTGGAGTCGGCGCTGCGCCTGGCGCGCCGGGCGGGGCTGGCCACGCTGGGGCGCGAGGAGCCCTGCTGCCTGAACTTCGCCCGGAAGCGGGGTGAGGAGGTGCCGGAGCGGGTGCGGGAGCGGTGGCGGCGGCTCTTCGAGGAGTACGACGCGGTGGTCGTGTTCTGCCCCGGCTGCCTCGACTTCTGCATCGAGGTGCTGGGCGAACGCCCCCTGTACTACGCCGCCATCGCCGAGTTCGAGGGCGTGCCCCGGGGGGCCACCTACAAGTCCCCGTGCCACCTCGTCCGGCACGGGCTGGACGAAGCGGTCCTGTCCGCCCTGCCCGACCACGTCCGCACCCCACCCCGACGGCACCGCTGCTGCGGGGGCGGGGCCCTGGTCGGCGAGCCCTCGCCCGACACCGTCCGGGCGCTGCGTCGGTCCGGGGAGCCCGTGATCACGCCCTGCCCCATGTGCACGCGAACCCTGGAGGGGGAGCTCGACGTCCGACCGCTGTGGGAGTACGCGGTCAACTTATCCCCCCGATGAGGAGCCCGCTGTCTGCTGACCTTCGGGGCCGGGAGTGACGACGTTACGCACTCCCCGAGGGGGTCCCACCCGTGACGCTCACCGAGGAGGATCTGGAGCTCATCCGCCGCGAGCTCGGTCGCGAGCCGAACGAGACGGAGCTGGCCATGTTCGAGAACCTCTGGTCCGAGCACTGCGCGTACCGCAGCACCCGGCGCCTCCTCCGACAGCTGCCGACCGAGGCGGATCACGTACTCGTGGGGCCCGGGGACGACGCGGCCGTCGTCGCCATCGACGACGAGTGGGCGCTCGTGGTGGGGATCGAGAGCCACAACCACCCCTCCTACGTGGACCCCTACAACGGCGCGGCCACCGGCGTGGGCGGGATCGTCCGGGACGTCCTCTCCATGGGCGCCTTCCCCATCGCCCTCCTGGACCCGCTCCGCTTCGGCCCCCTGGACGCGGAGCGCGTGCCCTACCTCGTGGACGGGGTCGTGCGCGGGATCTCGGACTACGGGAACCGGATCGGCGTGCCCACGGTGGGCGGCGAGCTCGAGTTCGACCCCTCCTACGCGCGCAACCCGCTCGTGAACGTGATGTGCGTGGGCGTGGTGCGTCGGGACGAGATCGTGCGCGGTCGGGCGGAGGAGCCGGGGGACGTACTCGTCCTCATCGGGGCGCGCACGGGCCGGGACGGGATCGGAGGCGCGGCCTTCGCCTCGGAGGAGCTGGACGAGTCGTCCGAGGAGGAGGACCGTCCCGCGGTCCAGATCGGCGACCCCTTCACCGAGCGCCTGCTGATCCTCGCCCTGCGCGAGCTCGTGCGGCGGGGCCTGGTCAAGGGGTGCAAGGACCTGGGCGCGGCCGGGCTCACCTGCGCCGCGGCCGAGATGGCGGCGGACGGCGGCGTCGGTGTCGAGGTGGACGTCTCCCGGGTCCCGCTGCGGGAGGAGGGGATGGAGCCCTGGGAGATCATGCTCTCCGAGTCCCAGGAGCGCATGCTCATCGTGACGTCGCCGGAGGACGTGGACGAGGTCCTCGAGGTGTGCGAGCGGTACGGGCTCGAGGCCGCCGTGGTGGGCCGGGTGACGGACGACGGGTACCTCACGGTCCGCGACGGGGAGGAGCTCGTCGCCCGGGTCCCGGCCAAGTTCCTCGCGGACGGGGCGCCCACGCTCGAGTGGGAGGAGGAACCGTACTCCTACCCCGAGGACGTGGACGTGCCGGAGCCCGACCCGGAGGACGCCGCGAGGGCGATCCTCTCCTCCCCGAACGCGTCCCCCCTCCTCCGGGAGTGGGTCTACCGGCAGTACGACCACGGGGTGCAGGGGCGCACGCTGGTCGGGCCCGGGCACGACGCCGCGGTGCTCTGGCTGCAGCACGAGGGGCTGGAGGACCGGGCCCTCGCCCTGACCACGGACTCCAACCCCCGGCACGTCCTGATCGACCCGAAGGCGGGCACGGAGGGCTGCGTGGCGGAGGCGCTCCGGAACATCGCCACCGTGGGCGCGCGGCCCCTGTGCCTCGTCGACTGCCTCAACTTCGGCAGCCCGGAGAACCCGCGGGTGTACTACCAGCTGCGGCGGTCGATCGAGGGGCTCGCGGAGGCGGCGCGCCGGTTCGACGTGCCCGTCGTGGGGGGCAACGTGAGCCTGTACAACGAGCACGAGGAGGACGGCCCCGTCAACCCCACCCCGGTCGTCGGGGCGGTGGGCCTGATCGAGGGGCTGGAGCACCTGGAGGACTTCCCGAGGACCCCGGAGGAGGGGGAGTCGATCGTCCTCCTGGGGGAGACGCGGCCGGAGCTCGGCGGCTCCCTGTACCTGATCGAGTACCACGAGATCAAGGGCGGGAAGGTGCCCCGGGTGCGGTACCGGGAGGAGCGCCGGCTGCACCGGCTGCTGCGCCGCCTCGCGCGGGGGGCCCGCGCGTCCGCGATCCGGGATGTCTCGACGGGGGGCCTCCTGGTCGTCCTCGCGGAGACGCTGGGCGAGGTGGGGGCGGAGGTGGATCTCTCCCGCGCCCCGGGCCGGGCGCCGCGCTGGGACTACCTGCTGTTCTCGGAGAGCCACGGGCGGGCGCTCGTGGTCACCGACGAGCCGGACCGGGTGCTGGAGGAGTCGCGGGAGGCGGGCGTCCCGGCCGAGGTGGTCGGTGAGGTGACGGGGGACGGGGTGCTGCGGGTCGAGGCGGGACCGGCGCGGCTGGAGGTGAGCCGGGAGACGCTCGAGGCGTGGTGGCGCGAGCCGCTGAAGCACCTGGAGTGAGGGGGAGTACCGCTGAGCGAGTTCCTGGTGTTCATCGACCACCCGTCGAAGAAGGAGGTGCCGGACTCGGAGGTGGAGCTGGCGCGGCGGCGCGTGGAGAACCTCGGAGGTCGGATCGTGTGGTCCGTCGCGGGCAGCCTGAAGAAGTACCACCCGGACGTGCGGTACGTGGACCGGCTGAGGAAGGAGGGGTACGAGCTGGCGCTGCACCTCAGCCCCGGCTACATCGGCGTTCATCGGACCTCGCTGGCCACGGGCGTGCCGGAGGGGAAGATCCGGGAGGCCGTCCTCGGGGCCCTGAGGCTCGTGGACGGGGCGCGGTACCTGACGCTGTGCGGGCCCCTGCACACGGCCTTCTTCCGGGGGAAGGTGCCGAGGCGGGGCTGGAAGGACGACCTGGGGCCGAAGCTGCACCCGTCCGTGGTGCACGGGTTCGGGCGGGCGGCGCGGGACGCGGGCCTGAGGCTGCTGATCGGGGTGCGGACGCCGGACTGGATCCGGGGCATCCTCGACGAGCTCGGCGTGGAGTACGTGGAGGGGGTGGGGATCGACCGGTACACGATCGACGATGAGGATCCGGAGCGCGCCGCCGAGATGATCGTGGAGGGTAGGGGATCGGCTGTGATTGTGCACCCGCGCCGTGATACCTTCAGGCGGTTACACAAGTTTATTACGCACCTAAAACGCCTCCTGTAAGGGGCGGATAACGCCGATGTATTCCAATCTGTCCGAGGAGGATCTAAAGGTGATTAAAGAAGTGACCCTGTCGCTGCTGGAGGACGAGGAGGGGATCGACCCGGAGGTGGCGCGGCGGACGGTGGACATCATCCTGCGGCGGGAGGCCATCGACGAGGAGATCGCGGGCGAGCTGGGGGTGGATCCGCGGGAGGTCAGGAAGGTGCTGTACAAGCTGCACGAGCGCGGCGTGGTGTCCTTCCGGAAGGAGCGGCGGAAGGAGTACCGGTACCCCGTCTACGCCTGGAGCCTGAACCTGCGGGAGGTGCTGCGCCGGGGCCTGGAGATCAAGGAGCGGGAGCTGGAGGACGTGGAGCGGGCGCTGACCAACGACATGTCCCACCCGATGTTCCACTGCGGTAACGAGGAGTGCCCCGTCCTGAGCTTCGAGGAGGCCATGGAGTGCGAGTTCCGGTGCCCCAACTGCGGCGAGATGCTGCAGGAGGTGGACATGACGGAGGAGCGCCGCCGGATGGAGGAGCTGGCGGAGGAGTTAAAAGAGGAGATCCGGCGGCTCCGGGAGCTCAGGGAACGGCTCGGTGGATCGGGACCCGATTGAAGACCTGCGCCGGGTCGGCTGCCCGGAGCGCGTGATCCGGCACTGTCGGGCCGTCTGCGAGCTCGCCGTCGAGATGGCGGAGCGCTGCCGGGAGGACGTGGACGTCGACCTGGTCCGCACCGGGGCCCTGCTGCACGACATCGGCCGGGCGGAGACGCACGGCATCGAGCACGCGGTCGTCGGCGCCCGGATCGTCCGGGAGCTCGGGTACCCGGAGCCCGTCGCCCGGATCGTGGAGCGGCACGTGGGCGCCGGGATCCCCCGGGAGGAGGCGGAGGAGCTGGGGTTACCTCCCAAGGATTACGTGCCCGAGACGCTGGAGGAGAAGATCGTCGCCCACGCGGACAACCTGACGTTCGGGACCGAGCACGTCCCGATCAAGGCCGTCGTCCGCAAGTTCTCCGAGCGGATGGGTGAGGACGCGCCCCCCGTGCGCCGGCTCATCCGGCTGCACCGCGAGCTGTCCGAGCTGGGCGCGGTACCGCCGGAGCTCGACCGGTGGTGATCGCTTGCCCGTGGTCGACGTCACGATCCTTGAGAAGCTGTACCGGGACGGCGGGGCCGAGGAGTCGCTGCTGAGCCAGGTCCGCGAGCTGCTGGGCGACCTGGAGGTCGAGGTGGAGGAGGTCCGCAGGAACTTCCGCTCCTGGGCGATACTACGACTCCGAGGACCGGACGCGGAGGAGGCGGCCGAGCGCCTGGTGGGCGAGTTCGACACCGTGCGCTCCCTGTTCGACCTCGCGCCCGGCGACGTGATCTACGGGCGCATCATCGACCTCTACCGGGTCGGGTACGGGGTCTACGTGGACGTGGGCGTGGTGGGGCCCCGGGTGGTGGACGCGCTGGTCCCCCTTTACCGGCTCCGGGAGCAGCTGCTCGGCGGGGAGAAGGCCTCGGTCCGCGACATCGGGCGCAGCTTCGGCTTCGTGGAGAACCTCCCCCTCGAGGTGGAGATCGTGGAGGTGAACGAGGAGGAGGGCGAGATCGAGGCCCGGCTGACGGACGAGCAGGTGGAGTACCTGCTCGAGATGGCCGCGGACCCGTACGACCGGCTGATCGTCGCCGGGGTCACCCGGAAACGGCTCCAGCGCGCCCTGAATCGGGCCGGTTTCGGCCGCCGGGTCCTCCGCATCGAGAGGTGGGGCCTCCTGGAAAACGAGGTGGTGCTCGCCGAGGGCACCGACGCCCCCGGCGTCCTGAGCCGGGTGGGCCCCTACCTGAAGGGGGCCGAGGTCGAGCTCGTGTACGACGACAAGTTCCTGGAGCGGATCGGGTTCATCCCCAGCCCCGAGGGGCCCATCCTGGAGTGACTCAGTCGCAGATGTCCTCGAACAGGTCCATCAGCGGCCGCACCTCGATGGCCAGGACCCCGAACATCTTCTCCTTCCCGCTCGAGTAGAACCGCCGGTACACCTCCACCCCCTCCTCGATGGAGTCCACGTTAGGCAGCACGTTCTCCAGCCCCTCCTCCCGCAGCATCTCCTCGAACGAATCGTACTCCCGAACGTCCACGACCTCGACCAGGAGCCGCCGATTGAACAGGATCTTGTCCCCGGGCTTGATGCGCACCCGCTTGTCGTCCTTCACCCGCCCCTCCACCGTCTTCTTCCCCTCCTTGATGAGCTCCAGGTACTCCTCCTCCAGACCCATGTGATGGACCCGGAGCTCCCGCCCGCGCCTCTTAGCCTCCTCCAACCGCACGGGATCCACCCCCTCGAACAGCAGCGTGCCAACGATGACCCCCACCACGCCCGGCGTTCCCAGCGCCAGCTCCACGTGCTCCGGGCGGCCGACCCCGCCCCCGACGACCGCGTCGCAGTACATCCCCACGGTCAGACCCGCCTCGAACGGGGGACCCTCCCGGGACCCGACCGCCCCCACGTCCACCACCACGACGCCCGGACGGCGACCGCAGATCAGCTCCACCGTCTCGTCGAGGAACTCACCCACCCGCTCCCACGGCCCCAGCACGCTCGACCCCTCCAGGTCCAGGCCCGCCACCGCGTCCTCCATCACCTCCAGGTCGTTTAGGTACTCTTCCGCGTCCTCGTAGCACTCCGTCGGCAGGATCCTACGGGCGTGGGAGGGGAGATCCACGTCGCACCGGCCCGCGTCGACGAGCGCGGGCACCTCCAGGGACTCCAGGAACTCCAGGTCCGCACCGGGCTCCCCGTCCAGGATCGCGTCCAGGTCCGCCACGTAGACGAAGTCCAGGTCGTAGCGGTCCACGAGCTCCGACGCCAGCTCGTGCGGGTCGTCGGGCAGGTCGTACGCGCGCGAGATCGGCTCGTACTCCCGCTCCTCCGGGCTCTTACGGACGACCACCCGACCCCCTCGCAGGTCGAGGGCCACCCCCAGGCCCAGGGACTCCTCCGACGCGTCGAGCAGGTCCCAGCAGGCCGCCTTGTACAGCTGCAGCGCCCGGACCATCAGGTGCTCCGCCCTCCCCTCCACGGCCCGGGTGAGCTCCCGCAGCGTCTCCACCCGGTACCCGCGCTCGGCGGCGGCGTACCCGACCGCCGCCTCCGGGTTCAGCCCGCCGAGGCGCCGGATCCCATCCCTCAGCGCGCCGATGGCGCCCCGCACGAACACCCGGAAGTCCGACTCCCGCTCGCCCGACAGGGACTCCAGGCGCGCGTCCGAGACCCTTCGAAGCGTCGCCCTCAACCCCGTCAGCAACCCGCGTTCCCCCGAGGAGATACTTTTACCACGGGCCCGCGTGGGGTCGGGGTGACGCGAGCTTGCGGGCCGCCCTGGCGCTGGAGGACGGGACGGTGGTGCACGGGGAGCTCTTCGGGTGCCCCCGGGAGGCGGAGGGGGAGGTCGTTTTCAACACCTCGCACACCGGGTTCCAGGAGGCGCTCACGGACCCCTCGTACCGCGGCCAGATCCTCATCATGACCGCACCGATGCAGGGTAACTACGGGATCCTGCCGGGGGCGGGCGAGTCGGACCGGGTGCAGGTGGAGGGGTTCGTGGTCCGGTACCTGCACGATGGGCCGGTGCATCCCCGGGCCGAGGGCACGCTCGACGAGTTCCTGGAGGAGAACGGCGTGCCGGGGCTGGCCGGCGTTGACACCCGAATGCTGACGCGCCGGATCCGCACGGAGGGCGCCATGCGTGGCGTGCTCGTGCCCTACGAGCCGGACGATCCGCCCGATCGGGAGGAGCTGGTGGAACGGGCGCGCCGGGTGCCCCACATCTCCGAGCTGGACCTGGTGCCCAGGGTCTCCACGGAGGAGCCCTACCGGTTCTCCGAGGGCGATCCCGAGGTGATCGTTATCGACTGCGGGGTGAAGCGGGGCATCCTGCGGGAGCTGGCCCGGCGCGGGGCCGGCGTGCTGGTGGTCCCGTACGACACGCCGGCGGAGGAGATCCTGGACCGGGACCCGGACGGGGTGCTGGTCTCCAACGGGCCCGGGGACCCGGCGCGCGTGAAGGAGACCATCGAAACGGTCCGGCGGCTGGTCGGGGAGGTGCCACTGATGGGGATCTGCCTCGGGAACCAGATCCTCGGGCTGGCCGAGGGTGGCCGCACGTTCAAGATGAAGTTCGGCCACCGGGGCGCCAACCAGCCGGTGAAGGACCTGAAGGACGGTCGGGTGTACATCACCTCGCAGAACCACGGGTTCGCGCTGGACCCGGAGAGCCTGGAGGACACGCCGCTGGAGGTCCGGTGGGTGAACGTGAACGACGGGACCGTGGAGGGCGTCGTGCACACGGACGCGCCCGCGTTCTCCGTCCAGTTCCACCCGGAGGCCAACCCGGGTCCCTGGGACACCCGGTGGCTGTTCGACGAGTTCCTGGACCTGTGCCGGGAGTACTAGAGGGGTCGGGGGGCTCCTTGCCCGAGATCACGCTGCTGATCCCCGCCAAGTTCGAGCCCACGGAGGCCGTGGAACGGCCCATCCGGTCCGTCCTGAGGCAGCGCGGGGTGGAGGTCCGGAAGGTCATCATCGCGGCCGGCTCCCGGCGGGATTACGAGCGGTTTCGGGACCGGTTCTCGGGCGAGGATCGGGTGGAGGTGGTCCTGGCCGGGGGCCGGGTCAAGGGTGAGACGGTGAACGCCGCCCTGCGCGAGGCCGAGATCCCGACCGAGTGGGTCCTCCTGCTGGACGCCGGGGACGAGCTCGGTTCTCGGGACTACGTGCGACGGCTGGTCTCGGACCTCTCCCGGACCGGGGGGAACCTCGCGTTCGGGAGGATCCGGTACCGTGGCGAAAACCTCGTCGGCCTGATGGTGGCCCTGCAGTTCGACGTGATCGGAGACGGGATCCGGTTCTGGGCCCGGTCGGTCGGCTCCGCCCCCGTTTACACCACCGGGGCCCTCTTCCGCGCGGAGTTCCTGGAGAGCGAGGGACTGCCGGAGAACCTGGCGGAGGACGTGACCCTGGGGCTCACCCACCGGTGGGAGGAGGCCGGGTTCCTGTACCGGCCGGACCTGGAGGTGTGGATGGACGACCCGGCCGGCCTCCGGCAGAACCTGCTGCAGCAGGCGCGATGGTGGGCGGGCATGTACCAGGCCGCGGCCGCGGCCGTCTCGGCCCGGAACGCCCCCGGGATCGCGTTCTCCACGTTCGTGCTGGGCTCCCTGGCCACCTCGCTGGTCACCACGTACCTGTTACCATTCTTCAACCTTAAGATCCTGCTCATCCCGTTAACCGGACGGCTCGTCTACGCGCTGGTGTCCTCCCACCACTGCCTCAAGCGCCGGGGTCCACTCTGGGCCCTGATCGCGGTCCCGGCCCAGTTCCTCTGGACGTTCTTCCTCGAGGTGGCCGCCCTCTACGGGCTCCTATGGCTGGCGCTGCGGGGGAACGTGTGGCGGCGAACCCGCCGGGCCTCGGAGGGGGACTCGGCTTGAGGGTCCTGGCGGTCTTCGCGCACCCCGATGACATGGAGGTGCACTGCGGCGGCACGGTCCGCAAGCTCACCCGCGACGGTCACGAGGTCCTGGAGATCGTGCTCAGCCGCGGGGACAACGGGGGTCGGGCGGAGGTCCGGGAGCGAGAGGCCCGGCGAGGGGCCGAGATCCTGGGCGTGGAGGAGGTCATCTTCCTGGACCACGAGGACGGCCGAATCACCGTCGACCCGGAGAGCGTCGACGCGCTCCGCGAGTACCTGAGAAGCTACCGACCGGACCTGATCTTCACCCACTCACCCCGGGACACGCACCAGGACCACCGCCGCACCTACCGGCTGGTCACGGCCGCGGTGAGCAAGTTCCCCGAGGTCAGCGTGCTGATGGGCGAGGGACCCTCCACCACCCCGGACTTCAGCCCGGTCCTGTACGTGGACGTCTCCGACGTGATCGAGGAGAAGCTGGAGGCCCTCCGGGCCCACGAGTCCCAGATTCAGCGCGGCGCGATCAGCGAGGACCACGTGCTCCGGGCCTCGCGGTACTGGGGGGCCAGAATCGGCGCGGAGCACGCGGAGGCCTTCGAGGCCTTCCGGCTCCGGGAGGGCCTACTCCTCCGTTAACCGCTTCTCCCTGACCTCACCCTCCGGTTCCACCTCCTCGAACACCTGCGCCTCGAACACGTACACCTCGCAGTCCGGCGAGCACCACGCGTCCGGCGGCAGCCCGGCCTTGAGGCAGGCGTGCGAGAGGAACTCCATCACGTCCCAGCCCTCCTCCACCGGCACCTGAGGCAGCAGAAGCCCCGAGTTCGCGCCCCGGCGCACGATCACGCCGTGACGACCGATCTCGATCCGCTCCAGGTACTCCTTGGGGTTGCTCACCTCCAGGCGCCTCGGCGGCGTGAGCACGCTCACCTCCACCCGCACCTCCTTCATCTCCCTCGGGTCCCGCATCGGCGGGAATCGCGGGTCGTTCGTCGCCGCGCTGATCGCCGCCTCGACCGTCGCCTCCACGAGCGGCTTCACGGGCTCGGGGAACCCGATGCACCCGCGCAGCTCGTCGCTCGGGTGCCGCTTCAGCGTGACGAACACGCCCCGCTTCTCCCGCAGCCGCTCCGACGGGGGATCCCGGCGGATCTTCCGGCCCGACCGGAGGTACTCGACGATCGCGTCCCGGGCCAGCCGGACCAGGAACTCGCCCTCCTCCAGGGACAACCGCTCCGACACCTTACCTCCCCCGCAGCCTCCTCTCAACCTCCCTGATAACCCGCTCCATGTCCCTCCAGTGACCACCCACCCAGTACGTCTTCCCGCACCCGGGGCACCTCCACGTGACCTCGAACGGCCCCGGGTTCTCCGCCCTCACGCGCCTCACCGGCTCGTTGCACTCCGGGCAGCGGGACTCGTCCGGGTCCAGAAACGGCTCGTCACCCAGCGCCGCGAGCACCTCCGCGAGCTGGCCGGGCACGTCGTCGCTGCGAACCAGCACGGAGCGCGGGGCCCGCTCCGCCAGGGCCCGGTCCCGGGTGATCAGCAGGGCGTCCCGCTCCCGGCAGAACTCCAGCAGGACCGCGTCCTCGTCCTCCACCCGCTTCGGGTCCACCACCTCGTGGGCCGAGACCGTCGGGTAGCCGAGCAGGCGGAGCCAGCGGCAGAGGCGGAGAAGCATGTGGTCGGCGAGGAGGAGCAGCGCTCACCCCGCCAGCCGCTGGAACTCCTCCTTCAGCTTCTCGTACTCCTCCAGCTGCTCCCTGGAGACCGACGGGGGCACCTTCTCCGCCGCCTTCTCGAAGTGCCGCTTCTCCACCTTGAGCTCCTCCATCAGCGCCTCCTTCCGCGCCTCCAGCTCCCTCTTCGACTCCGCCTCCTCCTCGATCCGCTCCAGCTCGTCGATGACCTCCCGAAGGGCCAGCATGGCCGCCTCCATGCAGATCGCCTCGATGTCCGCCCCCGTGTACTTGGCGTCCTCTTCCTCCTCCCGACGCTTCAGGATCTCCACGATGTCCTCGATGGACACGTCCTCCGCGAGCGGCATGTCCCGCGTGTGGATCTTCACGATCTCCTTCATCGCCTCCTCGTCCGGCGGCGGCACGTACACGATCCGGTCGAACCGGCCCGGGCGCAGCAGCGCCTCGTCCAGGATGTCCGGGCGGTTCGTCGCGGCGATCACGAACACGTCCTCGGCCGCCTCGATCCCGTCCATCTCCGTCAGCAGCTGGTTCACGATCCGCTCCGTGACCCGGGAACCGCCCACCTCCGTGCCCCGCTTGGGCGCGATCGCGTCGATCTCGTCGAAGAAGATGACGCACGGGGCCGTCTGCCGCGCCTTCTGGAAGATCTCCCGGATCTTCTTCTCCGAGTTGTGCAGCAGGAC
>Ga0256842_1001225_pt1 | contig 21066 bp, 14 predicted proteins | sample 4559240metaG_FD_185973 | JGI IMG/M metagenome (GOLD analysis project Ga0256842, IMG submission 185973) | Hydrothermal vent microbial communities from Guaymas Basin, Mexico - 4559-240 | ecosystem: Environmental > Aquatic > Marine > Hydrothermal vents | place: Mexico: Guaymas Basin | collected... | reverse complement strand
TGTAATCGATCCTCAACCATTGCCCAATGTTCGAACCAAATGCAGCTCCTGTAGAAACGGTTGGTCCCTCCAAACCTACAGAACCTCCAAAACCTACAGTAAGAGAGGCTGTAATGATAGAAGAAAACATGTTGGAGCTATGTATCTTTCCTCTATTTTTCGATAGAGCATACAAAACGCTTGGTATTCCATGACCGACAGATCGTTTTAAAACGAATTTCATAAAAAGTACTGCTAGAGTCAGACCAAAAAGGGGAAATAAGAAATATAAGTAATGACCATAATTTTCTATGAAGTTCATATGTACGATTCTCTCGACAAAATGTACTGCATATTTAATTGTTACAGCTCCAATTCCAGCCAAAACACCTACAATAACACTGAGTGCCATAATAAAGTTTTTTTGACTTACGTGTCTAATTCGCCAGATGAGAAATCGTCTTAGAATTTCAGATGCTCTATTTTTCATTTAATAACGTATACTATATATATGAGAATCAAGTCTTTCAAAAAAGAAAGCTCGCAAAAGTAAGCAAATTTTTAGGGGTAAGTCAAATTATAATTAAAAAAGATACTTATAAAAAATTAATCTAAATAATTTAGCATAAGAATATGCTCGTAAATACGTTATTATGTAGTAAGATTGAGTTATCTTACTTGTTTTTAGATGTAATATTGTTAATATTATTTTTAATAAATGAAAGGAATGATGCTTTAAACAGTGTAATTTTGAAAGTGTTTGTAACGTGCTTTTTTATGAAAAAAATTATTAAATACACTTTTATCACATTACTAATATTGTTACTATTGATAATAGCAGCAGCTTATTTTATTGCTAATAAATATGAAAAAGAGATTACCAGTTCCGTAATTAGGGAGTTGAATAAACAAGTTGAAACAGAAGTGGAGGTCGATAATATCAGTTTCTCTCTTCTTCGTAATTTCCCCAAAGCGTCATTAGAATTTAATAACATCTTAATTCATTCGACCAAAGATTTTTTAAAAGCGAATCCTAAAATGGACACTTTGATTTGGGCTAAAAAAATGTATCTAGATTTTAACCTCATCGATATATATAATGAAAATTACATTCTTTCGCAGATGCAGTTGAAAGATGGAATTGTAAAAATGCAGATGGATTCAAAGGGAAGAGATAATTTTCATTTCACTAAAGAAAATTTAGACACAAATTCCACAAAATTTAGTATCGATTTAAAAAAAGTGATCCTTAATAGAGTGTCCTATCAGTTTAATAATTGGAAAATGGGGCATCATATCGAGTTGTATGCTAAGAAATTTTCATTAAATGGGAATTTAAGTGACGATGAGTTTGGATTGTCTACTTCGGGTAGTTTGTTGATGCAAAGAATTACGATTGCAAAAATTCCTTATTTAATGTATCCTAACACAAGTCTAAATCTAGATTTGATGGTTAATAACTCGAAAGTAGAGGTTAAATCTGGAAGTATTAAATTAGGTGATGAATACTTGGATATTCGAGGTTCTTATTGGTTCGATCAGCAATCGTATTTGGATTTAACAGCCCGTTCAAAACAGATAACAATCAAGAATTTAATTAGAAATCTTCCTTCCGATATTCAAAAATATTTCGACGATTATGATATTTCTGGGCGAATGTCATTTGACCTTTTTGTAAAAGGAGAGATTGCGAAGAATAAAACCCCCAATATTGAGATTTCGGCTTTGGTCGATAACGCCTCTTTGATAAATAAAAAGAATGATATTCCTCTTAAAGATTTAACATTTAAAGCACATTTTTTATCTGGGAATTCTTCTTTAGAGGTTAATAATTTTAAAGGATCGTTGCGAGAGAGTTTTGCAAAAGGCTCATTCTCTATTCATAACTTTTTACAACCGAGAATTGCAGTAGATATAGAACTAGAAAGCGATTTAAAAGAAATAAAACAATTTTTTGATTTAGATTCTTTGTCTAATTTTCGAGGACAAGTTAAAGCAAATTTAAAGATAACAGGTCAGTTGGCCGATAATAAAAAGATTAGAAAAGAAGATATTCGTTCTTTTAGATCGAGTGGGAAAATAAATATTTATAATGCCGATGTTGAGTTTGTTGATAATCGAAAGCGAGATTTTCAGCATTTAAATGCAAGTTTGCGATTAGATAATAATAATATTATTATTGATAGCCTCGATGTTCGTTTTGGGCACTCAAATGCCAAAGTAGTTGGAAAAGCTTATAATACTCTTGCCTATATTTTATTAGATAATGAGAACCTAAATGTTAATGGTAGTTTGATTTGTGATTCGCTAGATATGTCAGATATTATTAGCTCTACAAAGCAAGAACAAAATGATGAAGAGAAAGTGGTTATTTATCCAACAAATTTGGCCGTACGATTGAATATTGATATTCGTAAGTTTGTTTACAATAATTTTAAGTCCAGTGGGGTATTTGCTAAATTTTACTTAAACAAATCGCATATAGAAATTAGTGATTTCAGAATGAACACATCGGACGGGCAGGCTAGTGGACAAATGAATTTGTACCCTAAAAAGGACGGTACTTATAGTTTAGAGATGAGTTCAAATTTATCAAATATTGATATTGACCAGTTAATGTATCAGTTAGATAATTTTGGTCAGAAATCGATTAGTTACAAGAATATTGATGGCAAACTAACAGCAGTCACGCAGCTTAAGGCTCATTTAGATTCGTATTTTAATTTTGATAAGTCATCTTTACAAATTCTTTCACAGTTTAACATTTCGGAAGGAGAATTAAAAAACTATAAACCCTTATATTCCTTGTCTAAATTTATTAAACTTTCTGATTTGGAAGATATTAAGTTTAATAATTTTCAAAATACGATTCAGATAAAAGATAGTAAGCTGTATATTCCAAAAATGCAAATTCAATCGAATGCAATAAATTTATTCATGTCTGGGGAGCATAGTTTTGCAAATAAATACAGCTATAGAGTAAATTTATTATTGTCGGAAGTTTTAGGAAAGAAAGCTCGAAAAAATAATCCTACCAATCCTGAATTTGGATTTGTAAAAGATGATGGAAGGGGTAAAACATCTCTATTTTTATTAATTAAGGGAGAGGGTGATGATATGCACATAAAGTATGATACAAAAAGTGTGAAAGAACAGTTAAAAAAAGATTTTAGAGATGAAAAAACCAACTTGAAAACGATTCTAAATGAAGAATTTGGACTGTTTAAGAAAGATTCTGCTGTTATCAATAATAAGAAAAAACCAAAAGAAAAAAGCACAAAGAATAATTTCCAAATAGAATGGGACGATGAATAAGAAATCTTTATGATGTGATAAATTATTTTGAAAATATTGAGCGAAGATGTTGGTTTTTATTAGCAATGTCCTATTTAATATTTGGATGTTTATGGTTGCTTAATGGATATATTACTTACCGTATAATTTTATCTTTTACAAGAGATGGTTGGCAATTTATGGAAGGTATTATTATTGCAATGTCTTTTGTTGTGACTATCCCTGCACTACTTTTCTCATTTTTGTCCATCCGAATGCTGATGAATAAGAATAGTAAAAAGAATTATTTCCCACTTATTATTGGAATTAATGGAGTGATAGTAGGTATTATTTTATACTCAGCAACCATTTGGTGGGTTTTTATTATTACTCTGAATTTGTTATTAGTGCTTTCATATTTTATTTGTAAAAATAGAAGATTAGACATTAAATCTAACCATATTAAGTCAGCCTCAGAGACATCAGAGAAATTAGAAACTTATACCAAAAGAGATTTTAGCATTGTCATTCTTTTCCAAATATTGGGGCTTATTTTATTGTTAATTGTTGCATTATCGTTGATTTTCCCCGTTTCTGATAAAGAAAGTTTATTTATCCAAAAAAATATTCTTGCATTTGTATTCTCAGTATTATTTTTATTTCATTTGGTACTAAGCTTTGCTTTTTACAATAAAAAGTATTGGGCATTAAACCTAAAATATATTGAAAGTTACATTAGTTTAGGTCTTGCAATATTAATATTCTTCTCTGCCATGATAACAGAAGGAGTTTCTTTATCAAGATCGTTTATTTTTTTGTTCTTCTTGTTTGTATTGCTGATAATTTTGCTCATATATTTGAATAGACTTTACAAAAAAATAAAGTTCTGATTCTTATCCAATAACGAGCAATTTTAGAAGTCTTTTTTAAAATCATTCTAAATAACAAATCTTTTGTTTAATTTTGTTCCAGAATTTTAATAAAAGAGAAAGATATAATGTTAAAACATATTGGAGTTTGGATAGTTGCTTTATTAATAACTTTAGGAGCGGCTATTTATCAAAGAACAACGGGGCCAACTTATCCTAAAAAAGTAAAAGTAGAATTTTCGGATTCTGAATATAGTTTAAAGCTTCTTAGAAGTCAAGAGATTGGTTCTCCGTGTTATTTAGATGTAGATTTAGCTGGAGAAGATATAGAAGCTACTATATTTTATAAACGTTTGGGTGTTGATGAGCCTTGGACAGAAACCATATTGAAGCCAAGAAAGAGTCAAGAAAAAGCCTTTTTCGGAAAAGGGAAAGATAAGGTTGTTTTATCTACCATTCTTCCTGAACAACCAGAAGCGGGAAAAATCCAATATTATTTAAAATTTAAAAAGAAAGAAGAAGTAAAATTTGTCGATAAAGATCAACCTATCGTAATACGATTTAAAGGTGCTGTGCCATGGTATATATTAGTGCCACACATTTTCTTTATGTTTTCGGCTATGTTATTATCCTCTGTAACAGCTATTTATTTTATTATAAAAGATTATGATAGAACGAAAAATTTTGGGATGCGTACGATTGGAGCTTTATTTGTGGGCGGAATGATTCTAGGACCAGTGGTTCAGAAATATGCCTTTAGTGAATTTTGGACTGGGGTACCTTGGGGCTGGGATTTGACCGATAATAAAACTTTGATTGCCTTTACTGCTTGGGTTATTGCTGCTGCTGTAAATTGGAAGTCGAACAAAAAACCAATTTTATTCTTTATAGCAACTATTGTTTTGTATATGGTTTATTCTATTCCTCATTCTGCATTTGGATCGGAATTAAATTACGAAACAGGAAAAGTTGTTCAAGGTTTAATTTTACCCTTGTTTTATTAAAAAGGAAACTATATTGTTCTAATACACAAAAGAGTCTGTTTCAATTTCGTAAAGAACGATCTGAAACAGACTCTTTTATTATATAATTCTATTCAATTTATTCAATAATTAAGCGTTCTTTAAAAGGGAGGAAAGTCATAAAGTCAGCATGATGAACTAAGTAAGCTTCGGTTGTTCTTTTAACCATATTTCCTTCGCCAGCATGAGTTGCAATGATATGCAAAACAGCTGCAGGAACCTCAGCTTCTTCGGCAATAGAAACCCCAGAAAAAGGATGACGTACATATTTCCCATAATCACCCTGAACAGCTTTTCCATTAGCATCTAAAACATATTCTAAAAGTTTACCAACATCGCACAAAATAGCACCAGCAATTAATACATCCATATCGGCTGTTAACTCGCCATGATACATGCTGTTAATTTTTTCGCCAGCATCTTTTGCAATATGCACAACAGATCGTTTATGATCCATAAATGTTACTTTTAAATCTGGTCCACAAAGAAGTGTAAAAGGAATCTCATCTAAATTTTTTGCTGTTAAGGCGCTTCTTTCTAATGCCAATTCCCAAGTTTTTTTAGTCTGAGCTCTTAGTTTTTCATCATTAATCCAAGCTAATTCTTCGCCCCAGAGTTCTTCTACGTTATTCATATTATTATTTTTTAGAACTTATTTTTTTATTTAAATTTAATTATAATTTTTTGTTAAAACCTTTCATCTTCTAGCAATTCTAACTCGTAATGATATTGTTCCCACTTGCGCATAATCTGTTCTAAACTTTTTTTATCGTTCTCGATAGAGGCGTATTTTTCTTGAAAATCATCGGAGTTTAGTTGAGCAGATTGCTCGGCTAATTCAAGATTTATTTTTTCAATATTTTTTTCTAAAGTAGAGATGTTGGCTTCGCAGTCGTCAATTTGTTTTTTTACTTTTCTGATATTTTTATCTAGGGCTTTTCTTTCTTCATAGGATAATTTCTCTTCGACTTTTTTCTCTTTTTTGGAAGTAGTTTTTTTTGCGTTTTTTTGTAATTTTTTAGCGCTTATATCTAATAGAGATTCTTTTTTAATTTTATCTATAAAGTCTTGAATACCAGATAGGTGTTCTTTTATTCCTTTGTTCTTAAACTCATAAATTTTATCGCATAAGCCATCTAAGAAATATCTATCGTGAGAAACAATAAGTAAAGTTCCATCGAATTTTTTTAGTGCTTCTTTCAGAATATCTTTGGTTAGTAAATCTAAGTGATTGGTTGGCTCGTCCATCACCAATAAATTGACGGGTTCTAAGAGTAATTTTGCCAAAGCCAAACGAGATTGTTCGCCCCCTGAAAGTACGCTAACTTTTTTATCAATATCTTCCCCTCTAAACAAGAATGCACCTAATATATCCCTAATCTTTTTTCGTATTTCTCCAACTGCAATATCATCAAGAGTTTCGAAAACAGTTTTCTTTTTATCTAAGAGTTCATCTTGGTTTTGGGCAAAATAACCGATCTTAACATTATGACCTATTTTTAGAATCCCAGAAAAATCATGTTCGCCAATAATCATGCGAGAAAGTGTGGTTTTTCCTTCGCCATTTTTACCAATAAAAGCAATCTTCTCGCCTCTTTCAATTACGAATTCCAAATCCTTTAATATTTCTTTATCGCCAAAAGATTTTCCTAAATTCTTGGCTTCAACAACCAAATTCCCAGAACGAGGCGACGGAGGGAAACGCAAATTGATAGCGGCTTTATCTTCTTCCTCAATTTCTATTCTTTCAACTTTTGCTAACTGTTTTATTCGAGATTGAACTTGCACTGCTTTAGTTGCCTGATAGCGGAAACGAGCAATAAAAGCCTCGGTTTCTTCTATCTTTTTTTTCTGATTTTCGTAGGCGGCAATTTGTTGCTGACGGCGTTCTTTTCGCTGTTCTATATAATTGGAGTAGGAGGTCTTATAATCGTATATTTTCCCTAACGATATTTCGATAGTTCGGTTGGTAATGGTATCCAGAAATTGTCTATCATGCGAAATGAGTACAATAGCGCCAACGTAGTTTTTCAAAAAAGTTTCTAGCCATTGAATAGATTCTATATCGAGATGGTTGGTTGGCTCGTCGAGTAATAATACATCGGGTTCTTGCAACAGAATTTTTACCAATTCTATTCGCATACGCCAACCCCCAGAAAATTCATCGGTTAGTCGATTAAAATCTGACGGAAGGAATCCCAAACCAATTAAAATTTTCTCTAGTTTTTCTTTTACTTGATAGCCTCCCAGAATATGGTGAGCATCGGTTAACTCCGTAACTTTTTGAATAATATCGGCATATTCTTTCGATTCGTAATCTGTGCGTTCGCCTAGTTGGTGGTTTAATTTTAAGAGTTTGGCTTCTATTTCGTTGATTTCTTTAAAAGCTGTTTCTGCCTCGGCAATTACTGTTTTTCCCGACTGATAGGTCATCTGTTGAGGTAAATAGCCAATTTTCAGATCTGCAGATTTAGATATACTACCTTGGTCTATTGGCTGTTGGCCAACTAATATTTTCAGGAGAGTCGATTTCCCTGCTCCATTTTTTCCAACTAAACCAATTTTAGCCTTTTTGTCGATTAAAAATGAAATATCGGAAAACAAATTGGTTCCGTTAAATGCTACAGAAATATTATTAATAGAAATCATAGTTGGCAAAAGTAACAAATATTATCGTAAGCAAAATGCTTAATATTTTCTATTTTTTTGACCTGAGATCTGTGTAATATTAGGGTTATATTTTTGTATTAATTCGTACTTGTTTGATGTATGAGTCAAATTTTAGAAAGAAAGATCTTGGCTTAGTTTTGTATTCATTGAGGATAATTTGTGCTTGTCTTAACGCATCGGATTTAATATAATATTTAATAGCTTTTCGGTATACTTTATTATCTAATCGGGGGTTTTTAATTTGTTGATAGATGGGTTTGTTGTTAGATTTAGTTTCGTTTACTAAATTCATTTTATGTTTTTCTTTGATATTAATCATACTTAAAAATTGCCAATGTTGGAACCAGATTGGAGCGTGATTGGATAATAGTTCGTAGCGATAACCCATATTGTAGATTTGCGATATCAATGCTTTGGAACGAATCTCGGCAGCAATTTTAAGTAAAATATTATAACGTTTATTGTAAGAGAAATTTTCAGGAATAGAGGCTATATATTGTTGAATTGAATCCAATTCTATTTCGGTATATTGGTTACGGAAAATAGATTCGCTAAATAGTTGTTCAGATATCTTAGAGATAGAATCGTTAGGGAATAGTATTTTTTGTTTGTAAAGTGTTAAAAGAGCAAAATCATATTGTCCGATAAGAGCGTAACTTCTAGACAATTCGTAAAATAGGAGACTATTAAGATAAGCACTTTTACCATAATATAAGATGCTATCGGCTCTATGTTCAGCATTGATAATATTCCCTTCTATAAGTTCTTTATTTTTTTGTTGATTAACAATTTGTAAATATTTAATTTCTGTCTGAGTACAAAATTGAGACCAAGAAACAATGGAAGATAGGAGTAATATAATGGATAAGAAATATTTCATCGTTATAATATTTTATGTTTTTGATTAAGAAATTAGAAGCTATAGCTGAAACTAAAACTAGGAATATAATCGTTATTTGGTGCACTTTTAAAACCTCTTTCTAATTTCAATTTAATTGCATATTTATAGCGAATATTTTCTTGTTTTCGTTCGAGAAGAGCTTTTCCATGGATCCAATCGTAAAGGTACGTTCCTATAATTATAGCTACCGAGGTTGTAAAAATAATATCGGAAGATTCTATAGTCCATTTGTCTGTAATTTGAATGGTGTTAGATTCTGTATTTGTACCGGTCAAAGAACCTAAGTAAGTGTTATCATTCATTTTATCTTCAATATATACACTCCCTAAACCAATGTATGCTATAGACCTAATTCCAATTAACCAATAGCCTATTTTATTATTTTTGGCTTTAAAATGGACATAACCTGGTACAATTACAGCATAGGCCATATCCATCATCCTAATTTCGCGAGACAAAACCTGGAATTCTTTAAACTGAACACTTTCGTGTAAATAAGGTAGTTTTACTTTATCGTCTTGTTTTTTCTGATATACATCGAAATCTTGAGCAAAAAGGTTTGAACTACAAAACAGTAATAAAAAGAGGAATAGACGCATCATATTATAAGTTTTAGTATTTCTCTCTACGAAAAAAATGAATTTTTGTTGGTTACAGAAAAGTATTTGTTTACAAATATACTATCATCTAGATATAATTTTATAGTAATTTAGGATATTTAATTTAGTTTTCTTAATAAATTATTTAGAATAAGTATAAATAACGTATATTTGTAGAAAAGATTAACAAGAATGGAAGAAGATAAATTGATTTGTAGCTGTTTCGATGTTTATAAAAGTGAGATATATAAAGCGATTAAAGGAAATGAGTTAACAAATTTACAAGAAGTAATGGATATAACGAGTGCAGGAACAGGATGTGGTTCTTGTCATGAATCTATTCAAGAAATTTTGGATGAAGTATTAGAAAACTAATAGTTTTTTATAGAAAAAGATAATGGTTATTTTTGTATAATAAAATAGGGATATGCACGAAATTATTCAAACCTCGTTAATGATAACAGTGTTTGTAATGTTGATGATGCTCATTATAGAGTATATCAATGTTCAAACTCGGGGGCAATGGAGCCAACCCTTGAAAGATAAGAAGTGGTTACAGATTGTTGTGGCAGCTTTGCTTGGTGCTGTTCCTGGTTGTTTGGGAGTTTATACAGTAGTTTCTCTATTTACGCACAAAATAGTTAGCTTCGGGGCTTTGGTTGCTGCCATGATTGCTACTTCTGGCGATGAGGCTTTTGTTATGTTTGCCATGATGCCTGAAAGAGCTTTGTGGTTGACGATAATAATATTTATTATTGCTATTCTTGCAGGTTTTATGACTAATATTATATACAAGAATGTTGAGTTTTTGCATTCCGCAGATCATCATTTTCATGTTCATAAAGAAGAAAGAAAATGCAATTGTTTTAATAAAGAAATTATTCTAAATAATTTTAAAGCGTTAAATTTTTTTAGAGCTTTAATTTTGACAGGCTTGGTATTGTTTTCCATTAATCTAATTTTGGGTAGCGATAGTCATGATCATGGTTTTAACATTAATAATCAGGTATTTAGCAAACCTGCTTATTCTAAAAATATTTCTCCTGATAGTATTGTTATTTCTTCTCCAGCCTTGCTTAAAACTATGTCGGAACAAGTCGAGCAGAATCATGAAAATTCAGAATCGGGTATGAATTTCCCCAAAATAATCTTTATTATTTTAAGTGCGTTTTCTATTTTTATTTTAATCACAGTTCCTAATCATTTTGTCGAAGAACATGTCTGGAATCATGTCATAAAAAAACACTTTCTAAAAATATTTCTTTGGACGTTTGGAACTTTACTTCTCATCTTTATCGTCAAAAATTATCTAGATTTAGATATGGCTCAATTTGCAAAAGATAATCTATGGATGATTCTGATAGCAGCAATATTAATAGGAATAATTCCAGAATCTGGACCTCATATGATATTTATTACGCTGTTTGTTTCGGGTATGATTCCGATGAGTATTTTGCTTGTGAACTCTATTGTTCAAGATGGGCATGGTTCTTTGCCTTTATTTGCAGAAAATAAAAAGGCGTTTACGCATATGAAGTTGGTAAATATGGCTGTTGGATTACTTGTTGGCGTTGCAGGACTTTTGTTTGGATTTTAATTTTTACAAAATTTATTAATAAGAGGATAAGCTTCTTCTAATCCTAATTCTCCAGCTTTACTCAAACTTTTGCAAGCGGCTTCTTGGTCGTGAATTCTAATTTGAATCAAGGCTCTATTAAATAAGGCCCACTTTAAATTATTAGCTTGTTGCAAGGATTTGTTATACCAAAAAAGAGCGTCAATAAAATCTTGATGTATAGCATATGCATTTCCTAGATTATACTCAATCATTACATCATTATCAAGGCTTGTAGCAATACTTAAATCGTGAATAATCTTTTTTTCATCGATGATTGGGAGTAATCGAGTGGTTTTCTTATTAGTGCTCAATCTTCCATCCATCGAAAGGTTTTTAGAAGATCGGTCGTCAATATCTGCTAAGAAATCGTTAAGTTTCGAATTAAAATACGCTCTATTAACGTAGGCATAAGCGAAATTTGGATTTAATGCAATAGATTTACTCAACTGTTCGTTGGCATTATTAAAATCATTCTTCAATCCATAACAAGTTCCTAAAATAAAATAATTGAAATATGATATTTTTTTCTGTTTGTAGTGTCGAATTAGGCTATCGAGATTGGCATTGGGAGATGTTAAATAGTAAACCATTTGATGGATGTTTCCGTCTACTGTTATTTCGTTGAAATTATCGTAAAGAATATTGTTATATTGCGGTTGACGGATAAAGAAAAAGACATCAGGAAATAGATTCAAATCAAAATCTTTGTATTGAACACGCTGATTTTTAACTTTTTCTACATTAACAAAATCAGACTCAAAATCCACAATTTTTGCCAGTAATAGAGAATCGTTTTTAACATCTTTTTTAAGAGAGTCGCTTGCTATTAAGTTTTGATAAGCCAAATAATCGGTATTGGCTTTTACTTGTTGGTTCATTTGCTCGTATACACGTGCTCTTAATTGGTAGGCTTTGGGGTACGAAGGGTAAATTTCGAGAGTTTTGTTTAAATCGGCAATGGCTAATTTATTTTGTTTATTATTGTAGTATTCTAAAGCTCGGGCAAAGTAAATAAGAATATTTTGTGGATTGATATTGATGGCTTGTGTATAATCGTCGATAGCATCCTGCCATTGCCCCATTTCGCTTTTTAGCACTGCTCTGTTGTAATACACCAACGCATTCTCGGGGTCTAAATTTAGAACCTTATTATAATTTTCTAGAGCTTCTTCGTATTTCTTTTGTTTAGATAAAATATTGGCTTTATAATAAAATGCTAAGGGATTATTTTTATCTATTTTTTGAGATTGTTCGATGTCTTTATAAGCTCCTTCGAGATTCTCTCGTTTATATTTAAGTAAAGCCCGTCGAAGGTAGGCGGAACTCATAAATGGATTAAGTTTGAGAGCTTTATTGACATTAGATAAGGCTTCTAAATCGTCGCCTTTTTCTTCGTAGGCCAACGATAGATTAAGGTAGGCTTCAGGAATATCTGAACGTAGAATAATGGTACTGTCTAAATCGTTAATAGCTTCATTTGTCTGCTGTAGATGCAAATGTGTTACGCCTCTATTGAGATAAATATAAGCATCGTAAGGTGATAGACGTAGGGCTTTATCGAATAATTTGAAGGCTTGAGAATAATTTCCAATTCGATCTTCGGTAATTCCTAAATAGTGATATGCATGGCTATAAAAAGGATTTAAAAGAATGGTAGTTTGGAAATCTTTTCTTGCACCTTGTAAGTCATTTAAATTAAATTTGGAAATTCCTCTAAAAAAGAATGCTTCTTGTGTTTTGGGACGGCTTTCTATAACTTTGGTAAAAATCTTAATGGCTTCAAAATACTGATCTGTGGCTAACTTTTGTCTGCCTTGAACCATTAATGTGTTGGTGTTGAGTTGCGAAAAGCTAATATTGTGAAAAACAAAAAAGCTTACAATTAATAGAATAAATTTGAAGTATCGGAAACGAATCTGCATTAATAATGATTTAATAATAGAGGAATATCGATGATGATATAACGTTTATAAAAGTAAAATATTATTTGATTCAATAATACTTAAAGTAGCAAAACAATGGTTTGTTTTTTTAATCCTGTTCGGAGATATTTAATTCTCCCGTGCTTGTATTGAGTTAATAAATTTAGTTTTTATTATAGCTCGACAGCTTTACCCCGAGGATATTGATTATTAAAAAGCCCTTACCCATAAAGGTAAAGGCAAAATTTTTGTGAAGAAATCTACTTATAGTTTGAATTCGAGATTTAAGAAAAACCAATTTACCGCATCTGCATCTGCAACAGTAGAGATTGCTTGACGATAATTAGCAGATATTTTAACTGTTTTTATGGGTTTATATTGAATTCCGATTAAAGCTAAATCTTCGTCTTTATTGATATTCCAAGCTTGATCTTCTATATGTCCAGCACCATCGTTTATTATATTTGATTGCGATTTATCGTAACGTGCAAAAACTTCATATTTTTTATTGATGATGTATGTGGTGTAAAATGAATATCCAAACATATTGTGATCTTTTGAAAAGTGGTTGTTCATTTGATAATTGTACTCTCCAGCAATTCTAATTTTATCTTTGAATTTATAAGCTAATAAGACGGCAATATTCTGACGATTAATGTCTGGTTTAGAGCTAATATCGTAATATGTTCGGAAAGTAATAGATTTTATATTAATTGTAGTTCCAAGACCAGCTCGATAAGTGCCTGTTGGATCTACGTGTTTATAGCCTTCGCCATTTTGTACGATTGCATCGATGCTAATTATTTTATTGATTTTATAATCGACACTTAATCCTAAATCAGCACTTCCATTATACTTGTATTCGTCTTGAAACGATTTTTGTAGATATCGGTATCCCCAGAAAGCTTCCTGAACTTTAAATTGGGTAGTGGCTATCAGACCTACATGTGCGGAAAATTTATTTTTGTGATATGTTAATTCTGCAATTTTTAGAAAAGCTTCATATTTGCCAGAATGGTTCCCAACATCCATTTTCATTTTGATTCCAAATGTTTTCGACAGCGTAGATTTGTAACCTAAATATGCTCTTTTTATTTCCATTCCATCAGTAGCTCCTGTTTGTTCGTTGCCACCTAAGTTTGAATTGTAATTTGCAAAAACTCTTACAATAGCTTTCCCCTCAGGTTTAAATTCAGAATGGTCTGTGTTTTCTTGCGAGAATGCACTTACAACGAATGTAATAAGTGTAAAGAATAATAAGCTTTGTTTTTTCATCATAAAGATTAATTTATATAAATGTACAATAATAAATAATTGCTCCAAAACTAAAATAAATAAGTTTCAGTTGTATACTTTATGTTAAGACTTAACATTAACTTAACATTAACTTGATATACAAACAATAACTTAACATTAATTTAATATTGTAATATCAGATAAGTATTTTTTCTTCCTTTTCTTTGCTTCGAAAATTAAAATTTAAGAAAATGGATAATATTTATTTAATTATTGTAGGGGTTTTATTTGCATTAGCTATTTCCGATTTAATTGTAGGAGTTAGCAACGATGCGGTAAACTTTTTGAACTCTGCACTAGGTGCAAAAGTAGGTTCGTTTAAAGTAATTATGCTCGTGGCAGCATTGGGTGTATTAGTTGGGTCTGTTTTTACAGACGGAATGATGGAGGTGGCTCGTAAAGGAATCTTTCACCCAGAATACTTCTACTTTTCAGAAGTTATGACCATATTTCTGGCGGTTATGATTACGGATATTATTTTACTCGATACTTTTAATTCGTTGGGTTTGCCAACTTCGACAACTGTTTCAGTAGTTTTCGAATTATTAGGTTCGGCAGTAGCAGTTTCAATTCTTAAACTTTCATCTGGAGAGCAATTAATTACTTTAGAGAATGGTTCGCAAAAAGTAGCAACTTTAATCGATTATATTAATACCGAAAAAGCCATGACAATAATTGGAGGAATATTACTTTCTGTGGTTATTGCATTTACAGTAGGAGCAATAGTTCAGTGGTTTACACGGTTATTGTTTACGTTCAATTACGAAAGAAAGCTAAAGTATTTTGGTGCTATTTGGGGAGGCTTGGCCATTACAATTATTACTTATTTTATTGTGATAAAAGGAGCTCATCATGCTAGTTTTATGTCGAAGGAGACTAAGCATTTTATTGTAGATAGTTGGTATTATATCATATTAGTAAGTTTTGTGGTATGGACTATTTTATTACAAGTTTTAACCTTAGTTTTTAAAAGATTTAATATTTTACAATTGATTGCCATGGTTGGAACTTTTGCTTTAGCTCTTGCTTTTGCAGGAAACGACTTAGTCAATTTTATTGGAGTGCCATTAGCAGGTTTTCAGGGATACAATATTTTTCATACTGCACAAATTCTCGATCCATCTGTTAGTCCCGATACATTCTTAATGACAGCTTTAGCAGGGAAAACTAAAACAGATATGTATTTGCTGGTTATTGCAGGATTAATAATGGTGGCTACTTTATACCTTTCTAGAAAAGCAAAAAATGTCGTTAAAACATCACTTGATTTATCTCGCCAGTCGGAAGGAGATGAACGTTTTGGTTCTTCTTTATTTGCACGTAATTTAGTTCGGGGCGCATTAAAAACAGGAGAAACTATTAATATGTTCTTACCAAGCCGATTAAGAAACTATATAGATAGAGGCTTCGACCAGACTCAATTTAAAGCTAAACAAGCACAAGATCCTGAGCCTCCTGCTTTCGATATGCTCAGAGCATCGGTAAATCTTGTAGTAGCAAGTGCATTAATTTCTTTTGCAACCTCATTAAAATTACCACTTTCTACAACTTATGTAACCTTTATGGTTGCAATGGGAACTTCGTTAGCCGATAGAGCTTGGGGTCGTGAATCTGCAGTGTATAGAATTACAGGTGTGCTTTCGGTAATTGGAGGATGGTTTTTTACTGCATTCTCAGCATTTACAGTTGCTTTTATTATTGCAAATATTATTTCTTGGGGAGGAACGTGGGCAATTGGAGCATTAATAATTCTAGCGTTATTTTTAATTTATAAATCGCATGCGGTATACAATAAGAATAATTCTAAAAAAGAGTCCAATGAGTTATCTGTGAGCGAAATAAAAGATGAGAATATTCTTGAAAAATGTACTAATAATGTTCATGATACCTTATTCTCGGTTTCTGATATTTACAAACATTTAGTAAGTGGAATAGAATTAGAAGATCGTAAAAAACTAAAAATAGTAAAAAATGAAGTGAAGGTGTTAAATCATCAAGCTAAAACGTTAAAAGATAATGTTTATAAGGTGCTCAAGCAATTAAGAAGAGAGTCTATTTCCGAAAGCCATCATTACACACAGGTATTAGATTATCTTAGAGAAACAGCTCATGCCTTTACATACATGGTTCAGCCAGCATTCGAGTATTTTGAGAATAATCATACCCCTTTAATCGATGTACAAATTAATGAATTAAAAAGGGTGAGTGCATCAGTCGATGATTTTAATAAATTTGTTTTATCGGTGATAGATAACAGTAATTTTTCGCAAATGGATCAAGTATTATCGAAACAAGAGGAATTGTTGAAATTAATAGAGACTTATCGTAAAACTCAGATGAAACGATTGAAGCACGAAGAGGTGGGAGCAAAGAACTCAATGTTGTACTTAGGAATACTTCACGAAACAAAGAATTTATTATTGCATATTGTTAATTTAACAAAGGCTCAAAGAGATTTTGTAGAGAATGCAAATAATTAGAAACAAATCATTCATAAATGAGCAGTTTAGTAATTTGTACTAAGCTGCTTTTTTATTTAGTAAGATGATGGATATGTATTGCTATTGTATAGCATATTTTTTTCTGAATATTTCCTATACATATCAAATAGTTTTTATAAAATTTTACGTTCTTTTGTGTACAATATTAAAACAAATACAATGGAAAATATTTATCTAATTTTAGTTATTATATTATTTGCTTTAGCCATATCTGATTTGATAGTTGGAGTAAGTAACGATGCTGTTAATTTTTTAAATTCAGCGATTGGTTCAAAAACAGCTTCTTTTAAAGTAATAATGGCTGTAGCTTCGGTAGGTATTTTTGTTGGAGCTACTTATTCGACAGGAATGATGGAAGTGGCTCGTAAAGGAATATTTCATCCCGAGCTGTTTAATTTTCAAGAAATAATGGCCTTGTTTTTGGCCGTAATGATAACCAATATTTTACTTTTAGATTTATTTAATACCTTTGGCTTACCAACCTCAACAACTGTATCTATTGTATTTGGTTTATTGGGTGCAGCTGTAGGAATAGCATGGTTAAAAATCCATATAGATCCTACTGCAAATCAAGAATTATCAAATTATATTAATTCGGGTAAAGCACTGCAGATTATTTTTGGAATCTTACTTTCAGTAGTTGTTGCCTTTACTGTTGGGGCTATTGTTCAATGGTTATCGCGTTGGCTATTTTCTTTTAATTATACCAAGCGATTCAAATATTTTGGTTCACTTTGGGGAGGTATTGCTATTACATCTATTACATATTTTATTATCCTTAAGGGATTAAAAGGTTCACCATACGCATCGCATATTATGTCCGATGGTACGACTCTTTTTCATTGGGCGCAAAACAATGCCATTAATATTTTATCCGTCAGTCTATTAATATGGACTGTGATTTTGCAGATATTGTTATTCTTAAAAGTAAATATTCTAAAAATAATAGTCCTTACAGGAACTTTTGCATTAGCCCTTGCCTTTGCGGGAAATGATTTAGTTAACTTTATTGGCGTGCCTCTTGCAGGATTTAATGCTTTTAACTATTGGTCGGCTGCTGGCGCACCAGACCCCGCAATTTACGATATGGCTGCTCTTACAGGAAAAGTACCTACCGAAATTTATATTTTAGTAATTGCTAGTTTGGTAATGGTTGTAACACTTTTGGTTTCTAAGAAAGCTAAAAAGGTGATAAAAACCTCTTTAGATTTAAGTCGTCAAGACGAAGGAGAAGAAAAATTTGGTTCTTCGATGATGGCTAGAAATTTAGTTGGAGTTGCAATAAAAACTGGGGAGACTATTGATTATATCATTCCTAGTTTTATTAAGAAATCGTTGACTAAGCAATTCGATACTCAACTGATGAAGAAGGAATTGGCCAAACAACAAGATCCTCCTGTTTTTGATATGATTAGAGCAACAGTCAACTTAGTCGTTGCAAGTATATTAATTTCGATAGGAACATCTTTCAAATTACCTTTATCTACAACCTATGTTACTTTTATGGTGGCCATGGGAACATCTTTGGCCGATAAAGCTTGGGGCAGAGAATCTGCTGTATATAGAATTACAGGTGTGCTTTCTGTAATTGGTGGGTGGTTTTTCACTGCCTTATCTGCTTTTACAGCTGCATTTATTGTTGCAATAATTATTTCTTGGGGAAGTTTTTATGCTATTGTTGTGGTCTTATTGCTTTCTTTATACTTAATGTATAAATTCCATATCACTACAAAAATTAAAGAAGAAAGAGAAGAAAATATCTCTAGAATGAATGAAAATATTAAAGATGAGAATATTTTAGAACAATGTACTAATAATGTTCACGATACTTTGTATTCGGTATCAGATATTTACGAAAACCTTATTATTGGTATCGATACTAGAGATAAAAAGAGACTAAAGGAGGTTACTAACGAAGTGAAGGTATTAAATATTCAAGCTAAAACCTTGAAAGATAACGTTTATAAAGTACTTAAGAAATTACGAAAAGATTCAGTATCTCAGTCGCATCATTATGCGCAAGTTCTCGATTATTTAAGAGAAACTGCACACTGTTTTACTTATATGTCGAGTCCTACCTTAGAATATTTCGAAAATTACCATACCCCATTAATTGACGTTCAGATTAATGAACTTAAAAAGGTTAGCCGTAAATTCAAAATCTTTAATAAGTTTATTCTTTCTATGATAGAAAACAGCAGTTTCTCGCAAATGGACGAGGCTTTGGATCAACAAGAAAGTTTGCTTGCGTTAATAGAAACGTATAGAAAAACTCAAATGAAACGATTGAAGCACGAAGAAGTTGGAGCTAAAAACTCGATGTTGTTCTTGGGTTTATTGCACGAAACCAAAAACTTGATGTTGCATATTATTAACTTAACGAAAGCTCAAAGAGATTTTGTGAATAATGCTGATAACTAAGACTTACTAAAGATTAGATATTAATCCCTTCATTAGATAATATTTTCTGATGAAGGTTTTTTTTGCTTACTTTAATCGATTTTTATAGCAACGACCAACTTTATATGTCTGTTACCAAACACAAGGGGGAATAGAATGGTTAAACTAAAAAATAGTTATATGAGAACATTATTAATTTTTGCATTAACATTATTATTAATTGCACCTTCTTTTGGGCAAAATCAAAATATATCAGTAGGTAATGTATTTGACGGAGAACCATATTTGTCAATAAATCCTAATAACTCGCAACATATTGTTGTAGCGTGGATGGGCTGGAAACAAAACAATCGACTTGTTATAAAAACAAAAGTAAGTTTTGATGGCGGACAAAATTGGTCTGTAACAAATAATTTACCTCATACAATTAGCGCATATACATCTGCCGATGTTTCTCTTGAGTTCGATAATAACGGGAATGTATATGCATCATATATCGATTTTACTGGTTACGATGTAAGTCCGTTAAATGGTGGAATTTTTGTTTGTAAGTCAACTGATAGTGGATTAACTTGGGGTAATCCTATTGAAGTAATTACATTAAACTCAGATACTAACAAAAACCCAATAGACCGACCATGGATTTCTATTGACCAATCAAGCGGTGTAAACCAAGGGAATATCTATATAACCTCTATGAATGCAAAAGGTGCAACAGCCGATTACAATCCATACTTAATGGTTTCTACCGATGGTGCAAATAGTTTTAATCAGTGGAGATATCTCGACACCACAAATTGGCTTGCTGGATCATATATTCCACAACCAATGCCTACTAATTGCGTATCTGCAAACGGAACTTTTTATGCTGTATATCCAAGCTATGTCCCATCTCAATCGCTTTATGCTCAATTTATTTTGGCAAGTTCAACTGATGGAGGAAACAGTTTATCTCACAATAGCATTTTTCTCTCAGCCACAAGCGTTACCGATAGCTTAGCAAAAACAGGTTACCTGATAAGAGCCAACCCTGCTGATGCAAATCATTTGGTATTTTTTTATTTAGATGTAACTTATGGTGATATTGATGTGTTTATGCGTGAGAGTACAGATGCAGGAGTAAGTTGGTCAACAGCAACAAGAATAAATGACGATCCTATTGCTAATAATAGAATGCAAGATTTGCTTTGGGCAGATTTCGATAACGATGGAGACCTTTTAGTTTCTTGGAGAGATAGACGAAATGAAACAGATTCAACTTATACCACCTCGTCAGAAATATGGGGAGCAGTCCGAAGCAAAGATTCTACTAATTTTTCTACGAACTTTCAACTTTCAGACAATGCTGTTGCCTATGATACTATATTGGCTTTTTCCGGAAATGATTTTATGTGTATAAAATTAGTAGATGATACATTAAATGCTGTATGGGGAGATACCAGAAACGGAAAATTGAACATTTGGTATCAACGAATGTCTATGACTGGAGTGTTATTATCAACCCAACAATTATCTTCTGAATATATTTCTGATATTAGAATATTTCCTAATCCGTCAACTTCAAGTGTAACTATAAAAGGTAGGAATTTAAATAAAGTAGTCATCATTAGTGAAAGTGGAAAAGTTATGTTAATAAAACAAGGGTTAAATGGTATCGAAAACTTAGTTGTTAATTTAAGTGATTTATCTAAAGGAATATATTTTGTTCAAGTAACCACATCCAAAGGAATAATTATAAAAAAAATAATAAAATATTGAAATACGTTTGTTAACACATAATATAAAAAGATGGGCTGAAAGTGGCAGATATAAACGTATTAACATTAAATAAACGATGTAATAAATTGAAAAATTTGAGTTTCAAAATGTCCAAAATTTTATATCTATTGTGTAAGAATTATTGGAGAGTAAATAGTTATCTAAGTTGCTTAGAGATTGTTTAATCTTATTGATATTTTTAATAAAAAAATAAGGAAGCCAAGCGACTCCCTTATTTAATATGAAAAAAACTACTAC
>Ga0256842_1001224_pt1 | contig 21107 bp, 16 predicted proteins | sample 4559240metaG_FD_185973 | JGI IMG/M metagenome (GOLD analysis project Ga0256842, IMG submission 185973) | Hydrothermal vent microbial communities from Guaymas Basin, Mexico - 4559-240 | ecosystem: Environmental > Aquatic > Marine > Hydrothermal vents | place: Mexico: Guaymas Basin | collected... | reverse complement strand
AATAAATTAAAAAAGGATTCTTTTATGAATGAACTTGCTATTACAAAAGAACTTATTTTAGAACACGGATTGACTCTCGACGAGTATGATCTTATCAAGAAAACGATCGGAAGAGATTTAACCTATACGGAATTAGGTATAGCTTCTGTTATGTGGTCTGAACACGCCAGCTATAAAAATTCAATTAAATATCTGAAAACTTTACCTCGTGACGGAAGTGCATTGTTAACCAAAACAGGTGAGGAAAACGCCGGAGTTGTTGATATAGGTGATGGATTGGCAGTTTCTTTCAAAATTGAAAGTCATAATCATCCGTCCGCTGTAGAACCTTATCAAGGTGCGGCAACAGGTGTTGGCGGTATTTTAAGAGATATCTTTACAATGGGTGCGAGACCTGTAGCTGCCTTGAACTCTTTAAGATTTGGAAATCAAAATAACCCTCAAGTAAAAAAACTAATGAAAGGGATCGTTTCAGGAATTGCAGATTATGGAAACTGTTTTGGTGTTCCAACAGTTGGTGGAGAAGTATATTTTGAGGATTCTTATGAAGGAAATCCGCTCGTAAATGCAATGGCTGTAGGTATTTTGAAACACGAAAATCTCGCAACCGCTTCTGCTATCGGAGTTGGTAATTATGTAGTTTATGTTGGAGCTAAGACCGGTCGTGATGGAATTCACGGAGCAACTTTTGCCTCGATAGAATTATCAGATGAATCCGAAGAAAAGCGAACCGCTGTCCAAGTGGGTGATCCTTTTATGGAGAAACTTCTTCTTGAAGCAACTTTAGAAGTAATTGAGGCGGGATTGGTGGAAGGAATCCAAGATATGGGAGCTGCCGGGCTAACTTGTTCATCAAGTGAAATGGCTGCCAAAGCTGAGAATGGAATCGAATTGGACGTTTCTTTAGTACCACAACGGGAAACAGGAATGACAGCTTATGAAATTATGTTATCCGAATCACAAGAAAGAATGCTTTTGGTTATCAAACCGGAAAACTTGGCAAAAATAACTGAAATCTTTGAAAAATGGGATTTAGATGCTGTTAAAATTGGAGTTGTTACTGACAATGGTAATTTGCGAGTTTTAGATAAAGGTGTTCTAAAAGCGGAACTTCCGGCTCAATTGCTAGTTCTTGGTGGGGATGCTCCGGTTTACGATAGAGAAAAAATTAAGCCAAAATACTTGGAAGAAGTTCAGAAATTTGATCCAAATAAGGTTGAAATTCCAAAAGATTTTAATCAAGTAATTTTAAAATTGTTAAACGAACCAAATATTGCTAGTAAACGTCCTATTTTCCAACAATATGATCATATGGTGCAAATAAATACAATGGTAGAACCAGGCTCAGATGCTGCCGTAATTAGAATCAAAGATACGAATAAAGCAATTGCTGTTTGCACAGATTGTAATGGACGTCACGTTTATTTGAATCCTTATGAAGGGACAAAGGGCGCTGTTGCTGAAGCTGCCAGAAATGTAGTTTGTTCAGGTGCCAGACCTTCGGCGATAACAAATTGTTTGAACTTTGGAAATCCTTATAAACCGGAAGTTTATTGGACTTTTGTCGAAGCGATTAAAGGAATGAGCGATGCTTGTCGTGAATTTGACACACCGGTTACGGGCGGGAATGTTTCATTCTATAATGAGAATCCAACGGGAGCTATCTATCCTACTCCTACAATTGGAATGTTAGGAATTATTGAAGATAAAGATAAGGTCATTACTCAAGATTATAAAAATGTTGGAGATGTAATTATTTTAATTGGAGACCATTGTAATGAAGTTGGAGGTTCTGAATATTTGAAATCGATTCATAATACTATTTCCGGAAATTCTCCTAAAATAGATCTTAAACACGAGAAAAAACTTTATGACGCAATTTTAGATATGGCTGATAAAAAAATCATAGAATCGGCTCATGATTGTTCTGATGGTGGTTTGGCAGTAACTTTAGCTGAATCTTGCTTCAAACAAAATGGTCAAATTTTAGGAGCTGAGATAAAAATGGAGATGAAATATCGTCCTGATTTTGAATTGTTTGGCGAATCTCATTCTCGAATTGTAGTTTCATGCAACCCAAAAAATGTCGAATTGATCCAAAAAATAGCTCAACAAAATGGAATGAATTCAGAAATAATTGGAAAAGTTATTGAAGAAAAATTTATGCTAAATGATTTGATAAATATTGATGTCGAAAAACTTAAAACAAATTGGTCAACCGGTATAATTTATTAATTAAAAGAGGGGCTAAACCCTCTTTTTGTTAATAGACATTTTAAATTTTAAGGAATGTTATTAATATCTCTCCGAAATATGGATAAAGATGATATTTTAAAAATAAAGAATTCTCAACAAAAGGAGGAAAAATGAAACTTCATCATTTGCTTCAGACAGATTTAATTTTCTATGATTATGATATTAAATCTCTTGATGAACTTTATAACGCCATCGCGGAAAAAATTTATGACAAGTTTAATATTAATGAAGATAAAATATTGAAAGCTTTCAGGGAGAGAGAAAATTTAGGCTATTCAATATTTTCCAATGGAACAATGATTCCTCACGGTAGAATTGAAAATCTTGATGATTTGATAATTGTAATTGTTAAAACAAAGAATCCTCTCGAAATTTCAAACCAAAAAGCGGATTTATTTTATTGTATTTTGACAAGTAATATAGGCTCAAATTGTTATCTTAAAACTCTCGCCTCTTTTGCCAGAATCTCTCATGAATATGATGCAGAAATTAGAAGTAAATCTAATGCTAATGAGATTTTAGATTTTATTACTGAACTCAATATTGATATTGTCTCTCCGATTAAAATAAAGGACATTATTTCCGGAAAAGTTGTTACCGTTAATATCGAGGATACAATTGCTTCTGTTAGTGATAAGATGAAAAAATATAATATGATTTTCTTTCCCGTTGTTGATGATGAAGGGAAATATCTCGGACAGATTAACGTTTTGGATGTTTTGGAATTGGCTTATCCACAATATGTTTTGATGATGACAGATATTAATTTTCTTTCAAATTTCAGAGCTTTCGAGGAATTTCAAAATCAAGAATTAACGACAAAAGTAAAAGACCTTTATACTAAAAGTAGTGATAAAACAATAAACGTAAATGCAAATATAGTTGAATTTGGGTACATTTTAGTGAAAAGACATTGGCATCACTTAACTGTTGTTGATGATGAAAACAAGGTGGTTGGAATTATTAGTTCTCGAACTATTTTGCAAAATATTTTGAGGGGTTAGAAATGTATATCGCAGGAACAATATTTATTCTTTCTTATGTTTTCATCGCTTCTGAAAAAATCAATAAAACTATCGTAGCATTATTGGGTGCATCTTTAATGCTCCTATTTCATATTATTTCTCAAGATAAAGCTTTTGAACACGTTGATATGAATGTTATTTCGTTGTTAATAAGTATGATGGTGCTTGTCAAAATAGTTGAACAAACAGGAGTTTTTGAGTTTATTGCTATTAAAATTGCTAAATTAGTGAAGGGAGATCCATTTAAAATTATGGTTTTTCTGTTTTTATTAACAGCCTTTTTTTCAGCTATGCTTGATAATATCACGACTGTTTTGCTTATCGCCCCTGTTTCGATTTTGCTTGCCGGAGAGCTGAAGATTTCACCAATTCCTTTTTTGCTTTCTCAAATTTTTGCTTCTAATATCGGAGGAACTTCTACTTTGATTGGTGATCCGCCAAATATTATGATTGGTAGTGCCGCCGGATTGTCATTTATGGATTTTGTGTTCAATCTTGTCCCGTTAATTATTATATTATTGATCTTTCTGTCTTTAACTTTCTATTTTCTCTTTGGTAAGAAAATGAAAGTTTCGAATGAGAATCGAGCAAGAATTATGGCTTTTGACGAGAAAAAATTAATCAAAAATCCTGTGTTGTTACATAAATCTTTGATTGTGATGACATTCGTAATCATTGGATTTGGTATTCATGGTTTTGTAGATTTAGAAGCTGCGACAATTGCAATGACAGGAGCCTCGATATTAATTATTGTCGGTAAAATTGATCCTGACACGGTTTTTAAAGAAGTTGAATGGGGGAGTATTTTCTTTTTTACCGGATTATTTATTATGGTTGGAACTCTCGTAGAAACCGGAATTATTGGTATTATCAGTAAAAAAATGTTAGATTTTACCCATGGAGATGTTAAATTTACGGCAAAAATTTTATTGTGGTTTTCAGGAGGATTTTCGGCGATTGTAGATAATATTCCTTTTGTTGCTACCATGATTCCATTAATTCAAGATATGGGAACACACCTCGGAACTCATGCCATTAAACCGCTTTGGTGGGCATTGTCTCTTGGGGCTTGTCTTGGTGGGAACGGTACTTTGATTGGAGCTTCGGCAAATGTTATCATTGCTAACATGGCGGCAAAATCCGGGAACAAAATTTCATTCCTCGATTTTTTGAAATATGGGGTTCCTATAACATTGATGACTTTATTAATTTCGTATTTTTATATTCTAATTAGATATTTCTAAAAAATACCGGTTTTAATTACGTGTTTTATATCAGTAAATTAACCGGAATATTGTCCTGAAAAACCCGATAAAAGAATTTTTATTCTTGACACAAAACACCGGTTTTTATTTTATAAACACGTTGTTAATAATTATTAATTCAACGGCGGGATAGCTCAGTTGGTAGAGCAGAGGCCTGAAAAGCCTTGTGTCCCCAGTTCAAGTCTGGGTCCTGCCACCATAAATTAAGGCACTTTTCGGAGTGCTTTTTTTTTGTTCAAAATTATTGGTTCAATAAATGAATATAAGGAAGGTTCTAAAATATTTTATTTTAATCATTCCTTCAGGTTGACAAAATATAGGCTAAATAATAGATGATTAAATTATGTTAAAAATATTCTTGCATTTTCTCAAAAAATTTTTCTTTTCTTCTAAAAAGGAATGGAAACGCTTTGATAACATTTTCATGGTTTTTGGAATTGTTATCTCGGTTACTGTTCTTACGGCTGCTTTGGCTTTATTTCAAGGATATCAGAAAACGTTAAAAGAAACAATTTTAGGATTTAATTCACATCTCTATATTTTCAAAGATTCTAACTCAAATTTTTCAAGTTCTGAAGCGGATTCTTTGAGAAATATTCTTGAAATGAGAAAAGAGATTGCAAATACTTCAGCAATTGTTATGGCACAAGCAATGCTTTCTAAAGGAGAAAGAATTAAAGGCGGAATGATTCGTGGTATAAATTGGGCATCAAATAACGCTATAGATTATAAAAATTATGTAATCAAAGGAGATTGGAAATTAAAAAATCCGGATGATGTTGTGGTTGGAGAACAATTAGCTAATAATTTGGATTTGGATATTGGTGACACTCTGAATGTGATTAGTCCGTTAAATTCTTCAAAAACAGTTTTTGGGATAATTCCTTTGAAAAAGCCGGTTCACGTTGTAGGAATTTTTAAATCCGGAATGTTTGAATATGATAGTTCCTATCTTTTTATGAATTCAATTCCTGCTTCTTATTTTACTTCAACACCTCGAAAATTAAATATGATTGAAGTAAAATTAAAACCTGATTTTATTGAAAAAGCTGATTACGAAGCTTATGTTTTAACAGCTGTACTGGGAGCAAAATATCAAATACGATCATGGATATTTTTTAATAGTTCATTATTTATGCTTTTAAAGATGGAAAAATTTGTCATGATAATTATTCTTTCATTCTTAATTTTAATAGCTTCGTTTAATATCATAAGTACAATCTCAGCAAATATAATAGAGAAAAAACGGGAGATTGGAATACTTTTAGCTATTGGAATGAAACTACCGATTGTCAAATCAATGTTTATGATAAAATCATTTTTATTGAATTCAACTTCCATATTATTGGGAATGTTTTTAGGAATTTGTTTAGGAAAATTTATTACTGCCCAAACTTTAATTACCTTAAAATCCGATGTTTATTTTATTGATAAATTTACGGTTTCATTTCCTATTGAAAATATGTTGCTAATTTTTGTCATCAGCTTAATTATTGTTTTGCTTTCGACATATATCGCGTTAAGAAAAATAAACGGAATAGAAATTGTGGAGATTTTAAGAAGTGAATAAAAAAATAATTGAAGCGAGAAATATTGTAAAAACTTATCCTGAAAATGGCTCTGTATTAGAAGTTTTAAATGGTGTGGATTTTTCCATTGAGAAAGGCCAAACCGTGGCTGTAATTGGTGAATCAGGTTCAGGAAAAAGTACATTTATGCATTTGTTGGGATTTTTAGACAAACCGGATTCCGGCGAAATTTTGTTTTATGGAGATAAAGTAAAAGAGAAAAAATTAGCTGAATTTAGAAATAAACATATCGGATTTGTTTTTCAATTTCATTACCTTTTAAATGATTTTACTGCTGTTGAAAATGTGGCAATGCCGATGTTTATTAAGACAAAAGACTGGAAAGATAGTCTTTCTAAAGCAGAAAATATTTTGGATAAAATGGATATTTTAAAACGAAAAAATCATTATCCAAATCAATTGAGTGGTGGGGAACAGCAAAGAGTCGCAATTGCCCGAGCAATGATTAATAATCCCGATATAATTCTTGCTGATGAACCAACCGGAAATCTTGATGAAAAACATAGCGATGAAATAATGAAGCTTTTCCTCGATTTGAATCAAGAATCCGCCCAAACTTTAATTATCGTTACACACAACCATAATATTGCTGATTTGATGAATAAAAAATACGAAATGAAATCAGGGAAATTAGTAGAAATATTATAGGATAATGAAAAAAAAACACTGGCTAAATTACATTGTAATATTTCTGGCATTAATAAATTTAGGGTATTTTGTCTCAGTAAAATATTATCATTTGGATTCTTTTGTTAAGAAAAGATTAGTTGGGTATTTAGAAAAAAAAACTAACCTTAAAATAAATTATAAAAATCTTTCTATTAATGATAAAGGGATTACCTTTTCCGCATTAAAAATTTCGGGGAAAGATTTTGTTTTAAAAGCTACTCAACTTGATTTTCAATATAATTTTTGGCGATTATTTATTCATAATAAGAAAAAACCTCTTCTTGAAAATATTCATTTTTTTATGCCTCAACTTGATGTTAATATCTCAAAAAAAGGCGAAAACCCTTCTAAAAAAATAAAGATTCCTAATCTTAAAAAATATTTTTCCCAACTCCAGATTCTTAATGCTCGCGTAAACATAAATTATCAAGATAACAAATATTTTTATAAAGAACATTTTAACAATGTTTTGTTAGATATTACAAATGATGAAAATACTAAAATCAATCTTAGCGGGAAATTGAAAAACAAAGGAAAGATTGAATTTTCATCTATAATATCTTCCTCAAAAATAGATTCTGCTTATTTTAAAATAGATGATTATGTTACCAATGGTACTCAAACAAATTTTGTTGATAAATTAAATTTATCGCTGGAAGCTTCTTATCAAAATGAAAAGTACAATCTTAAAATGAAAAATCTATCAGCAATTTATAAAAATCATTCTTTAAAGATTAATAATGAAAAATTTACCGGCGATTTGACCCAAGTTGGGTTTAATTTCAAAAGATTGTTTGTAGATAGAAAGAAAATTCTTATAAAAGGAAAGATTTATAGCTTGGATAAAATTCCGCAAATTAACCTTGTTTATTCTGCAAAAAATATCAATGTCGGTAAATATTACGGGAAAATTAATTCTAAAATAAATATCAATGGCAGGATTAAAGGTGCGTTAAATAATCCTAATATAGTTGGAAAAATCAAGTCTGATTCAATAATCTATAATAATTACAAATTGAAAAATACCGATTTATCATTCAAATATTTTGCAGGAAAATTTAATTTTGATTTGCAAAATGCCTATTTTATGGCTAACAAATTTTCAGGAAAAGGTGTATATCAGGATAAAAAATATTCCATTTCAACTAAATGCGATTCTTTCTTTTTTGAAAAAAATAAGCTGAAAATCAAGTCAAAAATAATAGCTAAAGTTTCTAATAAAAATGGGCTTAATCTTAATGTTTCACTATCCAAAGCAAGTGTTTTATATCATAATATTTTGCTAAATAATCTCAAATCTACCGTAAATTTGCGAAATAATGTTGTGATGGCAAAGGTCTTTAATCCTGATAAAAGCCTTTCTATTTCAGTATCAAAAGATTTGAAATCCAAAGAAGAAAATGCTACTTTGATTTTCCAACGCTATAATTTGAATAGACTAACCAAAAATTTAAACCGCTTCAAAAATTTCCAAATGCCTTCTTTATCAGGTAAACTTGTCTATAATAAAAAAGAAAATAATCTTTTAACAACTGATATGGATTTGCGTATTTATGATACGGAATATGGAAGGTTTGACGGAAGATTTAAAGGTGTATATGTCCGAGATTTTATTCATAAAAAGAATTATATTCGTTTGAATTCGCATTCGGCTAAATTTAATTATGAACCATTTAGCATTAATTTTATGGCCGGAGGTGATTTTGAAAAATTTAAAACATATTATTTTAGAATTAATGATGATATAAATGTTCAGGCTAACTTAGAATTAAAACCTCGGCTGAGCTATCATATTAATGCCAAAGGTAAAAATATTCGTATTAATTCCCTTTCAAAGTATTTTGTTAAGAATTATACAGCTAGCGAAATTGGAGGAAAAGTTAATTTTGACGTAACTTATTCTTCAGAAGAATCTTCTCCGCTTTTTGGTGAAATTGACGTTTCCAATTTCTTCTATAATTTTTCCAAAGCGTATAATTCACATCTTAAATTTACATCTCAAAAAGGTAAAATTAAAATTCATGATTTTAATATTTCTACTTTGAAGAAAATGATTTGTAAAATTGATGGATATTTTATTCCAAAAAATAAAACGTACGAAGCTCAAATTGATATATTAAATAATAAGTTTACGGATATTTTCCCAAATTCTGTTTTTAATGGTGATATTATGGGTAATATCAACTTAAAAGGAAAAGGCGGGAAATACGAAATTTTGACTGATTTGACAAGCCAAAAATCTAAAATTCATAACACAGAAATCGATACTTTATCTATTGCGTTTACTCAATCAAATAAGAAGTTGATTCTGAGAAAACTTAATATCACAAATCCATATTTTTCGATAAACGGGGGAGGAGCGATTGGTTATAATATTTTTACAAAAGAAATGTCTCCTTCAAAAGATATTCTTTCTTTGAATGCAAAAGGTGATTTTTTAAAATTTTTAAGTTTGGAAATTAATGGTTTAAATTCAGGACAATCAAGTAGTTTCGCTAATCTTAAACTAATGATAAATGAAAATGGTTTTTTTGTTAAAAACGGGAAATTCGAAGTACATAAAGGTGTTGCAAATGTAGAAAATCAGATGGAAAATATTCGGAAATTTGAGTTAAAAAGTTATATCAAAGACAATAAATTTCATCTTGATTTTTGCAAATTTTATGTTGGACAAGGTTGGTTTAAAATACACAATAAAATCATAAATGATGATAATGATTTTAAAATCGGCGAAATTAATTTTGGGCAATATTACTTTAAAACCTCAAAATCAGGATTATTAATTTATGTTAACGGATATATGCCGAATAAATCTTTGATCAATATAAAACTAACCGGCAAAGATTCAAAATATTCTACGATTAAAGGACCTTTTGATAACATTAAAATTCAAAGCGTTGTTGAATTATCAAACGGGGGAGCTATCTATCCGCCTTATACTAAAAATATTTTGAAATTGCTTATGAAAAATGGGAAAAAAGAACCTCATAATGATGATTATGAATCTGATGAGCTTCCAATTGATTTGGATTTGATTTTAAAATTTAACGAAAATATGAAATATGTTACCTATCCTTTAAATATCAATGTGGACCCAAATAGTTATTTACATTTAACCTATAAAAACGGTCATTTTCATGTGCCGGATGCCGGGATTACTTCCGAGAAAGGAAAATTGGAAATGTTCGGGACAAATTTTGATGCTCGAGAAATTCAAGTGTTGAAGAATCCATATATGAAAAAGACAATTATTTACGGTTCTTTTACTAAAAAAGTAGGAGATGGTTCTTTAGTAATTTTAGATATTTCCGATGATGATAAAAATAATAATAAGAGTAAAAGAACGTTTGGGAATCTGCAAATGCATCTTTCAAGTGATAATCCTAATGATAGTACTCCTGAAAGAATCTTAGCTAAATTGCGGTACAATAAAAATTTTGATGATTTATCCACAACAGAAAGAAAGAATATTTATCAGGATGAAGCTATTGATTGGGCAGGTGTTGGAATTTCTAATTATCTAATTGATCCTCTGATTTCTCCTATCGAAAATTATGTGAGAAAACTTCTCGACCTTGATACTTTTTATTTAAAAACAGATATTTTTAAAAATATTTTCTATGAAAATTTCGATAATACAAATAACGAAAATACTTCTAAATCAAATTTTCTCTCTAGTCTTGGGTTGAATTATTTTCTCAATGATTTATCAATTAATGCCGGAAAATATATTTATCAAGATGTATTTTTGGATTATGAACTTAATTTCCAAAAATCGAATAACTTGGAAAATAAAGCTCAATTAGATTTGTATCACCATTTTAGTGTTAGAGTAGATATGCCTTGGAAAATTAAGCTACTATATAAATATTACCTTAATCCTAAAGATGAAAAAAATTCTCAGGAATTAATGTTAAACCGATCTTTCCATTTTTAACTTCGAGAAATCCCATCAATATTTGCATTTCAGTCTTGATAAATTATAAACTAAATATTCGGAAAAGATACAGTTGATTCTTTTTTGGAAAATTGTGAGGCGATGCTAATATTTTTTAAATATTCTTGACGTTTTAAAGCTCCCGTTTATGCTATAAATAATTTTCAAAAAACGGAGGAATTATGAGAGTATTATTAGTAAATCATTTCCCGCTTCAAGGTTCGGGAAGTGGAATCTATACCATGAATATTGCCAAAGAACTCGTCAATCAAGGACACGAAGTATTTGTCGTTGATATTGATAATCAGGTGGATACAAACGATTATAATTTCGAAAGATACACAATTATGTGTGATAAATCAAAAAATCCCGAAGCAAAACTATCCTTCAATTTCCCGTGTTTTACCACTCATCCAAGAAGTTCATTAACTTATTATGATTTGAATGAAGAGCAAATCCAAGAATATATCAACGTTTATATGCAAACAATTAGAGCCGTAATTAGCGATTTCAAACCGGATGTAATTCACGCACAACATTTATGGTTAGCTCCCTATGTTGCATCTAAAACAAATATTCCCTATGTTATTACAGCCCACGGAACAGATTTAATGGGATTTAAAAAAGATGAAAGATATCGCAAATATGCTTTGGAAGCTTCCCAAAAAGCTGCCTTTGTAATTGCCATTTCAAAACAGGTTTATCAGGAAACTCAAGAACTTTATCACATTTCCAATGAAAAACTGATACTAAATCCAAACGGTTTTGACGAAACTGTATTTAACATCAAACCTGTTAAAAGAGAAGATGCTTTGAGAGAATTGGATTTACCTCAAAATAGCGAAAAAATCGTCAGTTTTGTTGGAAAATTAACTGATTTTAAAGGTGTAGATATTTTAATCAAAGCGGCAAAAATCGTAACTGAAAAAATACCGAATGTAATATTTGCTTTAGCGGGGAATGGACAACTTCGAGATGATTTGGAAAAATTAGCAAAAGATTTGGGGTTAAACAATATCTATTTTCTTGGTCATAAAAATCAAAATCAAGTTGCAACGTTATACAATTTAGCGGAAGTTTCGGTTGTGCCATCACGAATCGAACCATTTGGACTGGTGGCTTTGGAAGCAATGGCTTGCGGAACACCGGTTGTTGCAACAAATGCCGGGGGATTACCTGATTTTGTTAATAAAAAAGTCGGAGCTTTAGTTGAGATGAATAATCCTGAAGAATTGGCATCAGCGTTAATTTCTGAAATATCACAACAAACAAAATTAACTAAAGGAAAATTTGCCAACAAATATACTTTGGAGAACTTTTCATGGTCAAAAACATTGGGGAAAGTTATTGATTTGTATGAATTGGCGATTGAAGATTTTTAGAAAATGATTATTGATTTCCATTGTCATCTTTATGATTTTGGCAAAACTCTTTCTGAGGAAATAGCAAAAGCAAAATTACAGGGAATCAATAAATGGATTTCTACAGCACTTACTCCGGATGAATTTCAGTGGCATCTAAAAAAAGGTTTTTTATTTGTGGCCGGAATTCATCCTTATTATTTAGAAAATTCGGAATTTAATTTTGATTCTTATCTCCAAAATATTTATAATTGTTCAGATGAAAGTTTTTGGGGAATTGGAGAAATCGGATTAGACACAAGAAATAAAAATCTTGAGCATCAAAAGACAATATTTATCAAACAAGTAAAAATTGCTATGGAATTAGACAAACCTATAATAATTCATTCTGTTAAATCCTATTATGAGATATTTAAAATCTTAAAAACATTCAATCCTAAAATTCCTATTATCTTTCATTGTTTTAACGGTTCAAATGAAATTGTGGATTTGTATAAAAATTTTAACGCTTATTTCTCAATCAACAATCAAATTCTTAGGAAAAAAAATGCCGGGAAAATTTTGGAGAAATTGTATTTAAGTAAAAAATTATTGTTTGAAACAGATGCAAATTATCAAAGAAAAGATTTATTTAATCTAAGAAATACGCTAAATCAAGTTGCAGTAAAATTGGAAATTCAGGTTGATGATATTTTAAGTTATTATGATGAAATGTGTAAAAAATTATATGAAAAAAAGAGCCGATAATTCGACTCTTTTAATTTTTATTAATTACCGAGTATTCCAAATAGCACTCCGGCTGCAACAGCCGAACCGATAACACCGGCAACATTCGGAGCCATAGCATGCATAAGAAGGAAATTATTTTTATTATATTCTTTACCAAGATTATGAACAACTCTGGCACTGTCAGGAACAGCAGAAACTCCGGAAGCTCCAATCATTGGGTTAATTTTTTCTTTTAAAAATAGATTCATAAGTTTAGCAAAAATAACTCCCGTAGCTGTTGCTACACAAAATGATAATGCTCCTAATATGAATATTTTTATTGAAGTTGCATTCAAGAAAACATCCGCACTTGTACTAGCTCCAACAGTTAAACCTAAAACAATCGTAACAATATCAACCAATGCATTGCTGGCAGTTTTAGCTAATCTCGTAGTTACTCCGCTTTCTTTAAGAAGATTACCAAAGAACAACATTCCAAGCAAAGCTGCTGCACGCGGTGCGATAAAAACGGTTACGAGAAATCCGATGATAGGGAAAATAAGTTTTTCCGTCTTAGTTACCAATCTCGGAGTTTTCATTTTAATAACTCGCTCTTTATTAGTGGTTAATAATTTTATAATTGGTGGTTGAATAACCGGAACAAGAGCCATATAAGAATAGGCGGCAATCGCAATAGGACCTGTTAAATGTGGTGCCAATTGTGAAGAAAGGAAAATTGATGTCGGACCGTCAGCCCCACCAATAATACCAATTGAGCCTGCTTCGGCTAAATTAAATCCTAAGAAAATTGCTCCTAAAAATGTAGCAAAAATCCCAAACTGAGCTGCTGCACCCAATAAAATTAATTTAGGATTAGCTATCAAAGTGGAAAAATCTGTCATCGCTCCAATTCCGAGAAAAATTAACGGAGGATAAACACCGGAACGAACTCCGTAATACAAAATATTCATCACGGAACCTTTGTCATAAACTCCCATAATTCCCGGCATATTGCCAAGAATGATTCCAAAACCAATTGGAACTAATAGAAGAGGTTCATATTCTTTAGCAATTCCAAGATAAATAAAAATCAATCCGGCAACAATCATCAAAATATGACTGATATCTATTTGGAAAATACCTGTGGTGTGTAGAAAACTTATTGCTTCTGCCATTTTATTCTCCTACTTCAATTAACACTTGGTTTTCTTGAACGGAATCACCTGTATTTACATTAATTGCTTTAACTACCCCGGAAACTTCCGAAACGATTTCCGATTCCATTTTCATTGCTTCAAGAATCAAAACGACATCTCCGTCATTAATTTCGTCTCCCACTTTAACTTTAATTTCTAAAACAGTTCCCGGTAAAGGTGCCATAACGCCACTTCCTGAAGATGCTGTTTTTTGGGGTTTTGGAGTAACATGGACAGTATTATTCGAATGTTTTTTTTCAGTTCGAACTAATTTTGGAGTTGCTGGAGCTTGATTATTATCTATTTCAATATTAAAATCGGTTCCGTTCACATTCACGATAGCATTAATTCCATCGTAGCTAACAATTTTAGCTTCGTAATCTTCACCGTTAATTTTCATTTTGTATTTTTTCATTTCATCTCCTTTTTAATTGTGAAAATTCTCTATTTGGCATTTTAAATTTATAATAATATCGCCACAAATTGAGAGATGTTCTTTTCCAAGTTAATAACAATTTATTTGTTTCTTCAATTTCCATAACATGAAGATGCAAGGCTGTAACAGCAGCAACTATTGCGTTTGCACTAATCTGATCAGTAGGAGCACTTACTTTTCCAACAGAAGTATTTACGGAAACACTTTTTGAAACTGATTTCTTTTCTTTTTTCTTTCCTAAATTATCTATGTGCTGTAATTGTGCGATAATGAAACCGATAAGCAATAAACTTAGAAATACAACAACCATTCCAACAATAACAACACTCCAGGAAAATTCCATTTTGTTATTTTCAAATTGATTAACAATGTCTTTTGTTTTCTGAACCGGAATGTTGAGTTCTTGCAAAGTCTTATTTTGATCACTTCTTTCTAAATTTAACTTGCCTTCCAATTTTTTTATCGGCACATCAAAATCTTTGGATATAGACATTATCGTAGATTTTTTGGTAATGACTTTATTAGTTTTATTTCCAAATAAAGATCCAAAAACCAATAATAAAACTGCAATCCAAAGAATATTTTTAGTTTTCATTTAGACCTCTATAGTGGGATATTTCCGTGTTTACGCGGAGGGTTATTAACACTTTTAGATGCTAACATTTCCAAAGCTCTGATAATTCGGAATCGTGTAGCAGCCGGTTCGATAATATCATCAATATAACCTTTTTCAGCAGCGTTATAGGGATTGGCAAATTTATCTCTATATTCTTCTTCTTTTTCAACTAAATACTTAGAAGGATCTTTCGCATTTTTAGCATCTTTTCTAAAGATAATTTCTACAGCACCTTTTGCACCCATAACGGCAATTTCACCTGAAGGCCATGAATAAACAACGTCAGCTCTCATATGACGACTATTCATTACGCAATAAGCTCCGCCATATGCTTTTCTAAGAATGATTGTAATTTTTGGTACGGTAGCTTCTGCAAAAGCGTATAACAATTTTGCTCCGTTTGTAATAATACCATTGTGCTCTTGATTTGAACCAGGTAAAAATCCCGGGACATCTTCAAGAACTAAAAGAGGAACGTTAAACGAATCGCAGAATCTAATAAATCTGGAAGCTTTTGTGGAAGCATTAATATCCAAACAACCTGCCAAATGTTTAGGTTGATTAGCTACAATACCAACCGGATGACCGTTAAATCTAGCAAAACCGACAACTATGTTTTGAGCAAAATTTCTGGCAACTTCGAGGAATTCTCCATTATCAGCAATGCTGTGAATTACATCGTTAATATCGTATGGTTTGTTAGCATTTTCAGGAATAATGCTATTTAATTCTTCACATTTTCTGTCAACAGTATCAGTTGGTGCAATATATGGTGGATCTTCCAAATTATTAGAAGGGATATAGCTGAAAATTTTTCTTAATAATAACAATGCTTCTTCTTCATCTTCAGCAACAAATTGTGTTACACCGCTTTTTCTGGCATGAACCATAGCTCCACCGAGTTTTTCAGTAGTAATGTCTTCATTAAGGACGGTTTTAACAACTTTAGGACCGGTTACAAACATATAACTATTGTGTTTCTCCATAATAATGAAGTCGGTAATTGCCGGAGAATAAACTGCTCCGCCGGCACAAGGTCCGAGTATTGCTGTCAACTGTGGGATTACACCGGAAGCTTGTACATTTCTCCAAAAAATTTCGGCATAACCGGCTAACGAATCGACACCTTCTTGGATACGAGCTCCACCGGAATCATTTAATCCGATAACAGGAGCACCTACTTTGATGGCCATATCCATTATTTTACAAATTTTATCAGCATAGGTTTTAGATAAAGATCCTCCGATAACAGTAAAATCTTGTGAATAAACATAAACCAATCTGCCGTCAATTGTTCCACAACCGGTAATGACTCCATCACCTAAATATTTGGTTTTTTCCATTCCAAAATCATGACATTGATGTTTAACAAACATATCAAATTCTTCAAAACTTTCCGGGTCTAAAAGATTAATAATTCGTTCACGAGCAGTCAATTTACCTTTTGCGTGTTGAGAATCAATTCTTTTTTGCCCACCAGCCTCTCTGGCCTTTTCTCTCATAGCTCTCAATTGAGCTAATTTATCAGCAGAGCTCATTCAACCTCCAATTATATATATTTTTTTAATTTGGTATTTAATAGAATACGGCTAACTAAAACAAGAAAGCCGTATTTGTAATTTCTCAATTTTGAAATTTTAATGATGTTCTTCACAATATTCCAAGAGCAAACCGTTAGTTGATTTTGGATGTGCAAAAGCGATTTTAGCATTATGAGCACCTTCACGAGGTACTTTATCGATCATTCTAATATCTTTGGAAATTGCTTCTTTAATACTTTCCTCAACATTATCAACTTCAAGGGCAAGATGTTGAATTCCTTCTCCCTTTTTTTCAATATATTTTGCAATTGGGCTGTCGTCAGAAGTTGCAGCAAGAAGTTCAATTCTAACATCTCCAACCGGAATAAAAGCAACTTTTACTTTTTGAGATTCAACAACCTCAGTACTTTCAACATTAAGTCCAATTTTTTTATAAAACTCAATTGCTTTATCTAAGTCTTTAACAGCTATTCCTATATGACTAACTTTCTTTATCATTTTTCTTCCTATTTATAGTTATCAGCTAATTCAAAGCCTAATTTCATAGCTTTCATATTCATTTCATAAAAAGCAGGTTTTACTGATTCTTTAATAGCTTCTTCAAGGGATTTTTCAGTAATAACTTTTGTAATTTTAACCAAGAATGAAAGAGCTAAAATATTTGTTGTTACAACTGATCCAATTTTTTCGGTTGCTAATTTAGTAAAAGGTACTTCATATACTTTCGAATCCATAACTGAGACATTTTTTACAAAAGTAGTATCCACAATTAAGACACCTTCCGGTTTCAAATCGTAAATATATTTGTCGCAAGATTCTTGATTCAAAGCTAAAAGAATATCAAAGTGAGTTGCCTCCGGATAATAAATCATATCGTCATTTATAATAACATCGGCACGGCTTGAACCACCACGTGATTCCGGGCCATAACTTTGAGATTGGCTTACTTTTAATCCGTCTTTAATCGCTCCTCGAGCAAGAATTATTCCGCCAAGAATAAGACCTTGTCCACCACTACCACTAAGTCTAGTTTCACAATATTTTGAGGTATTTTTATTGATAGCCATTTTTTCTCCTATTTATTATTTAATTTATCAACTAAATCTTGATAAGCTTTTGTATATTCAGGACGATCAACTTCTTTTAATATTCCTCGAATAATTTTTCCTTCAACTTTTTCTTTAGGAAGCTTATTAACAGCGGCTAATGGAATGGAATTATCTTTCATTTGATTCATCATTTTAGGAGCATTACCTTTTTTATTTAATTTACCATAAATTACCGGGCAAGCTGAAATAACTTCAACAAGAGAAAATCCTTCGTGAGCAATCGCTTTCTTGATCATATTTTGAGCTTCAATCGCGTGATAGGCTGTAGTTCTTGAAACAAATGTTGCTCCGGCACCGATAGCTAAATCACAGATATTAAAGGGATTGTCAATATTCCCATAAGGCATAGTAGTTGCTACATCATCATGAGGAGTTGTAGGTGAATATTGTCCGCCAGTCATACCATATATATTGTTATTAATTAAAATAACAGTTAAGTCAATATTTCTTCTGGCAGCGTGAATAAAATGATTTCCACCGATAGCAGTAGCATCGCCGTCACCGGTGATAACAATAACTTTCATATGAGGTTTAAACATTTTAATTCCGGTAGCAAAAGGAATTGCACGACCATGAAGAGTATGTAAAGTGTTAAAATCAACATAAACCGGCATTCTACTGGAACAACCGATTCCTGAAACCATTGCAATATCATCTCTTTCTAATTTTAAATCATCAATAGCCCTGATAATTGTTCCAAGAACGATACCATTGCTACAACCGGGGCACCAAACGTGGGGAAATTTTTTATTATGTCTTAGATATTTATGAATAGTTTTTTGAGGTACAGCAGCCATTTAGTTTGCCTCCTTAATAGCTTTAAAGACATCATCAGGAGAAATTAATTCCCCGTCAAATCTTTGAATACGAATAATTTTACTATCTTTTTTATCTTTAGCCAAACGCTCTATTTCGTGGATTAATTGACCTTGATTTAACTCGGGAACAATTACAGTATCCACTCGTTTTAGCATTTTTTCAACAGCACTATCAGGGAAAGGCCAGATAGTTAATGGACGCAAAAGTCCAACTTTAATACCTTCAGCTCTAGCATCAACAACAGCTTTTTTCGCTGCTTGAGCAGTAATGCCGGCAGCAAAAATAGCAATTTTAGCATCATCCATCATAAATGATTCGATTTGTACCAAGTCTCTAATATTATGCGTAATCTTCTTTTTTAATCTGTCCATCATAATTTGAACTTCACTGGATTTGTTGGTTGGGAAACCAAATTTATCATGAGCCAAACCGGTTACATGGAATCTATATCCTTCGCCAAAACTTGCAACGGGAGAAAGGTATTTTTGATTTTGTTCATAATGAGCATACCATTCAGGAGGAACAGTAGGTTTAATTCTATTTATAATTTGACTTTCTTTAATGTCAGGGATTTCTACAGCTTCACGCATGTGCCCCAAAACTTCATCAGATAATAAAACTACGCAGGTTCTGTATTTTTCAGCTAAATTTACCGCTCTGATTGCTAATTCATAACTTTCTTTTACAGAAGAAGGATAAAGAACTATTGCCGGACCATCTCCGTGAGTTCCCCATCTGGTTTGCATCAAATCAGCTTGAGAAGGTTTTGTTGGTAAACCGGTACTTGGTCCGCCACGCATAACATTAACAACAACACAAGGTGTTTCAGTAATTTTTGCAAAACCGATACCTTCTTGCATTAGAGAAAATCCTGGTCCACTAGTAGCAGTCATTGCTTTTGCACCAGCTAAAGAAGCTCCGATGATAACTGCAATACTTGCAATTTCATCTTCCATTTGCATAAATTTTCCGCCTCTTTTAGGTAATTCTTCTGACATTATTTCAGCCACTTCTGTTGATGGAGTAATAGGATAACCGCCAAAGAAATTTACTCCGGCTGCCAAAGCACCGCGAGCAATTGCTTCATTTCCTTGCATCAACACGATATTTTTTTTAGGTTTATTATTTTTTTTTGATACCATTTTAGTTTCTTTTTGTGCCATAATTATCTCCTTATTTCTTTGCACCGGTTATTGCGAAATCAGGGCAAAGCCTATCACAAGTTTCACAGTGAGTACATTTTTCAGGATGAGCGACATATGGGGTTCCGTCCGGTTTACTAGCCAAAGTATTAGTTGGACAAAATTCTACACATATTCCGCATTTTTTGCACCAATCATAATAAATATAAACCGGAGATTGAAAATAATCTCCTACAGAGTTAATTTCATTTTGCTCTACTTCAATCTTTTCGGGAGCATCGCTATCGGTCAGGATACCACCATCTCGATCTTTTTTAATTTTCTCGGACATTTTAGTTCCTCCAAATATTATTATTGCAAAACTAAAAACAGCCTGTTTATCTACAAGCATTTTTTTATTTTATTTTTTTTCTCAAAAACACTAATTTTCGACATTTTTGGTATATTTTATGCATTTCATTTTCAACGACAATTAAATTTAATTTTTCAATTAAAAAGAGTCAATTAATTAATACTTTTTTATTTTCTTAAAAATCAATTTTAATAAAGTTAATAAAATTTTTCTCACTTAAAGAGCATAAAATAATTCTATCCAATTTTTCCCGCATTTAATGCTTGATAAAAAGAAAGCTAAGCATTCTGAAGAAATATTATAAAACCTCAAGAATAAAATAAAAAAAGCTTATCAAAAAAATATTGTTTTTAAAATTTGTCCTTTACTCTAAAAAATCAAAATTAAATAAAAAGTTGGAGGTAAAATGTCTAAAAAAGCTGTTTTAGCTTTAGGTGGAAATGCCATCATTAAAGCTGGTCAAAAAGGTAAAATATCCGAACAATTTGTTAACACAAGAAGTAGTTTAGGTGGAGTTGTAGAATTAATCAAACAAGGTTATCTTCTCGCCATAAGTCACGGGAACGGTCCACAAGTCGGTAATTTACTTTTACAACAATTAGCAGGAATTGATAAGAATGTTGCTCCTTTACCACTTGGTATTTTAAATGCGGCAACTGAAGGAACAATGGGCTATATGATCGAACAAAGCCTTCAAAACCGTCTTAAAATTTCTAATATTGACCGAAATGTTATGACGATTGTTTCTCAAGTTATCGTTGATAAAAACGATCCAAGTATGAAAAATCCATCTAAGCCGGTTGGTCCTTTTTACAATAAAGAAACGGCTGAAAAAATGCAAGCTGATTATGGTTGGACAATGGTCGAAGATTCAGGACGAGGTTATCGTCAGGTAGTTCCTTCTCCAATACCACAAGACATCATTCAAAAGAAAACTATTAAAGAAATGGTAGATGAAGGAAATATTGTTATTGCTTGCGGTGGTGGTGGAATTCCCGTTTATTATAATGAAGACGGTACTTTAGAAGGTATTGATGCTGTGATTGATAAAGACTTTGCTTCAGCGTTAATGGCATTACAAATCGG
>Ga0256842_1001223_pt1 | contig 21113 bp, 12 predicted proteins | sample 4559240metaG_FD_185973 | JGI IMG/M metagenome (GOLD analysis project Ga0256842, IMG submission 185973) | Hydrothermal vent microbial communities from Guaymas Basin, Mexico - 4559-240 | ecosystem: Environmental > Aquatic > Marine > Hydrothermal vents | place: Mexico: Guaymas Basin | collected... | reverse complement strand
CACCAAGTGGGGCGTTGTACACCTTTATCTTAGCTACGATGTTGTCACCCTTGACGATTGGTAACCTTGAGTTCTGAAGGCTTATGTGTATCTCGGGCTTCGTTGCGTATATCCAGATGAACATTCTACCTTCGTAACACTTGTTCGGATTGGATGAGTTCAATTCGACAGGCTTGTCGTTCTTGGTTGTGCTTACTCTTACGTAGAATAATCCCGGATAGAGTTTAGCAGTGTCGATGTATACCTCCTTAGATGCTGCTTTGAAGCTCTGGGATATTTTTATGTCGCCAGTACCCACATCAATTACCTCGATTGTCGTCGTCTCGTCAGCATCCAAGTTGTATACGAAGACTTTTATCTTGTCACCCAAGGTGTACTTAGCTGCGTAGACCTTCGCTGTATCGTTCACCCACCATTCGTCGATGTCGTAGAATTTTACAGCAATTTCTCTGTTCTTATCGTGGATGATCTTATCCACTCCCGTTTCACTTATTTCACATATTCTCTTTATATCCTTGACTGATCTTACCGTTACTTCTGATGGAGTTGGTGGTGTAACTGTGGGTGTTATCGTTGTCGGTGGTACGCCTACCATTAAGGAGGTATCGCCCGAAACTGTTGCCGTACCCCATACAACATTCATTTCGAATGAGTACGTTCCAGTTTGAGCTGGTGCTTGGAGTGTGTACGTTATGACCTGATCACCAGTAGCACTTATCATGATCGAGTTGTTAGTTTGGTCAATTTCGTATTGGAAATTATTTGGATGATCTGATGTTACTGATATGATTGTAAATCCACTGGGTACCTGTTCAACAAAACCTATGAAATTGTCACCAAGACCACTGATTGTCAAAGTCACGTTGAATATTTCTTCGGGATTTACAGAGTCTGGCAAGTCCCTTGTGATTACTGTTTGCGCACTCACTGCGCCCATTGTGGTCACTGCGATCAATAGTAGTAGTGTTGTCGCTAAACCGATTTTCAATCCTACCCTACTCATACCTCTCTACCTCCCGAAACCAAAATTTTCTTCTTATCGTCCATATTTAAACCCTACGATTTTTGACGGCGGGATATGCTTTGGACTAAGCCCCGCCGTCACCTTCACTCTATAAAATAGAGACCATATTTAAGCTTTTTGCTATTGATGTGAGAATAATGTTGCCTTAATGTAGCACAAACTATAGTAATACTGCGATCTAAGGGGCTTTTAAACAAATTTCGCATATTTTGATTGATTTAGATTGATTTAGAGATTTTTTATGTTGTAAGTATCCCAGCAACCATTAATTATGGCAGTGTGATAACATGTAATGAGTAGAATGAAATAATGAAATATTCTTTAAGAGTAGGAATATTTCTTACAAACTTGGCTACCCGAATAATTAAACTTCACAGTTCATTACTATTGCTATGTATTTCTCTTATATTTCTCTTAAGAATGCCGTATATGTTCCATATACATGATGATGTAGTCCAGTATCTCATCCTTCAGAATAGGTCTAATGTTATCCATGTAAATATAATCAATAATTATTGACAAAATATATTGTTTTATATTATAAGTGTTTCTTTGTCTGAATGTGGTATCTCCCTCTATAGCTTTCACATCAAACCCTTTATGTATGTTTATGTAGGTGCCATGAAACTTTGTTCGATTAATATCCTCTTTCTCACAGGAGGCCTTAAGTATGTACTTTATCCATTTGACTTCACCATACCATGACACGAGTAATATAGCGTGTTCATCATTCTTAATAATTTGAATGGAAATATTTTTAGGATCAGAGGAATATACATACAATAGATCAAAATTATAAGGAATATATTCTTTAACAGCTCCAATAGTTATCCCTGATATACGTAATGTCACGGTAAAATTCATTCCTGGATCTGGATTAGGTGGTAGAATCCTTTTGACGAATTCAGTACTTTTGAGTAGATCTGAAGAATTGTTATGATTATCAGAATAATGTTGTTCATGCTTAGTAAGAAGACTGCTGCTGTCGATAGACTTCAGATACTTGTTACCTAAGACATCGAAATACGAGATATAAACTCCATTTATTCCTACTTCTCCAGTATTATTAAGCATGACCTTCTTATGCTCCCCTAAGGGTATGTCACCGATCGATATGGTTATGTTTTTATTATCCTTTGTTACAATAGTAACCAAACAATTATAGATAGAGAGTCCAACGGGTTTAACCCATAGAGAATAGTTACCTTCACTGATATTAACGATGATATCAGGCTGTTGTGTTGGTTTGATTACACGAATAACAATAGCATAATTGACGAACTTGGGTATTCTACCACCAAGATCGTTCAATTTTAGAGCTTTAACATGGAATTCATATCTTCCGGGCTTTGGGTATCTTAGGATATACTTTTCGACGTTGTTTATTGAATCATCATCACGCGTATCCCAATTACCGTTTATTACTGTATTACCATCAGGAGTTACAATAAATAGATCTAGATCGTTCTGCAACATGCCACTACCTATAGGCCCTGGATCGTCGGAGTATACCAGCGTAGCTACTATCGCAATAGTACCTTCTGGAATGTCTAATTCGTATTTTACTTCTCTGGGATATATCGTTCTATCATTACCGATGGTTCCGAAGTCGTAGACATCAACGATTTCATCTTTAGTTTTGAATATCGTTTGATATGAGCTTATTCTACCCCATGCCTCATTAATATTTGGGGAATCGGTTGTTCCACCGCCAAATGTCCCAGCAATTATCATTGCCTTAATTAATTCTGGAGTAGCTTCAGGATATTTCTCTTTTATTTGAGCCGCCAAAGCAGCAACAAAAGGAGTGGCCATACTAGTACCTTCCCAAGTTTCATAACCTTTTGGGTTTCGATCTAACGGTACAGCCGAAGTTATGAAGGCACCTGGTGCTAAGACATCAGGTTTTATTCTTCCATCTTGTGTACCTCGTTGCGAAAAATCTAATACCTTTATTCTATCCTCGCTAGCGGTATCGTAGCAAGCTCCAACAGTTATAGCATTTTTTGATGTTCCTGGTGGTGACACTTCCTTATCTTTACCAGCATTTCCGGCTGAAAATATAATTACAGGCCTTTTAGCGTATTTTCCAAAAATTACACTGTCCACTTCATAAGACCATTCATCATAGACACCATAACAGTTATCAGCCCCCCAACTATTACATATTATATCAGCGGAATTTTTTTCAAATAGATTTCCATCTTTGTCTGGATCGAGCATAAATTTCCATAGTTCTTCTCCTGAACAATCAACATCGTAATACCAATCAGATAGTCCATCTCCATTTACATCAGGTCCAAAGACTCTTGCTATTAACAATGGAGCGCTAGGTGATATGCCAGTTATATTTGTGTCATCATACCTCCCAGACCCAGAGATAATTCCCGCAACATGAGTTCCATGACCGTAGTCAAAGCAATTTTTATTTTCATCGATAGGTACTTTATCATTATCTACCCAATCCCAAGCGTAGTAAATATCTATACCATGAAAATGTGGATGGGGAACTATACCACTATCAACAACCCCCACAGTAACGTTTTTAACTTTAAATCCGCTTTCTAAAACTATATCCGATGAAATAAGTCTAGATGACTCTATTAATGTAGGTGTAAAGTTGTAACAATTACAAATAAACCTTACTTGATTTATTTTTGCAAGATCTTTTACTTTATCTGTTGTAGTTTTTAATATTATAATATTTTTATTTATTTTTAATATGTATCCAAATTTAGATAATATTTTTATGATTTCTATACTTGGTTCCCTAAACAACAGAATTTTTAAAATTATTTCCTTATCTAATTTATCTAATTTGAGAAGGGGTTTCAAATTTTTGTCAATTTTATACTCCAGTGGAATTTCTGTAAACATGTTTGGATCGACTTTTACTAACCTACTATTGTTTAAGTCTGTAGCTACAATGTATCCATCTTTAACTTTTTCTAGAATTCTAAATTTAAATAATGTACCATTATTTTTAAATAATAAAAATATATCTCCATTTTTTTGGAGGACTGTGGAATTTACTGGTATTTTTCTCAGAAAAAAATAGCATTCATTATTTTTATCGTAAGAGAAATCATAATCCTGAAGAAAATATTGCCTAGGTATGTTCTCTTTACTGTATATGGGTGTTCCAATAATCCTCATTGCCAAATTTTCTGATCCTACTGTTGGTTGAATGATTACAACATACAGACACAGCAGGACCATAATCATAAAGATTAGAGATCTATAAAACTCCCGCATACTAGCAATACTATCTACTAAATATTAATAAAAATCTTTTGGAAGACATAGCTTTTTATCATTGCTTTACAGAAGGTCGCTAAGGTTGTCCTCAATTTTCACAGTAGATTGGTAAAGCGTGTTAGCGTGCTTTAAAGAAGTATATAAATCAACCAACACATCTTCAGAACTACTATTTAGTGTAGGAAGAACGTCAATAAGCTAAATTTGATTTTTCTGAGATTCTAAAGGCATGTACTGAACTTTTCAAGGTAATTGAAAAAATAAAATTTAAAGAAAGTTAATTACTCTCACGAATAGCACCAGAGGAATGAGTATGACCAGGTAACAAAGTCCTTTATGTTCTTTACTTCACCACTACCCATTGGACCGATTATCAAGTTAATACCCCCTACCGTACAATGCCTGCACCTTATCAAGCGCTATTTTGGGATCTACCCTCGTATCTTCAACGTAGAATTCAACCTTGTAGGACAATCCCTTCTCTTTGAAGTAGGCGTTTATATCCTCTTTCGCAATTTCTAGTGTGTTTTTTATGTCATTTCCGTAGGTAGCCAATGGTCCTGAAAGATCAACTAAGACTCCTATTCGTATAGATGTTGGCGTTGTATTCAACTTTTCTACACTAATTACAAAATTAGACCATGGTGGTGGGCCTATGAAGAATCCTACAATAGCTTCATCATAATAAAATTTTATATATATTTTATATTTATCAAAATATATCTTCAAAACTATCATTAGGATACAAAATACCACTCCAAATCAAATCTCCATTTGAATTTTATATCTTAATTTTATATCTTGACAGTAGTATATAACGCTTTATACTTTCCTTCACCATTCCATACAGCAATTGGAGCACTATAATTTGGTGTATTCTCATACTCTATACGATACCCACCAACAAGATACACGATACCGCGGGGGTCACCATACACACTTTCAATAATACCATCCGTCTAATATCTTTCTAATACTTCCCCATCCTCCCACCTGATACATTGCATTTTCTGTTAGATTCCAAATACATCCTCCTACACCTATTATTATCACCTTCTTTTAAATCTTGTAGAGCCTTATCGTTCGGAGCTAGACCAATTAGAATTGCACCACTATTATCCTCTTTAATCCATATTTGCTTAGATGCATAATCTATTTTGTATACTATTCCTGTATAATCTGTTAGACATATCATCCCACAAACACCTGAAATAATTGTGAGCAATATTAACACTGAGTAAAACTCATATATAAAAATATTTCTTAATATTAATCTTAAATCTTTTAGTAATTATATTTTTTATATTAATAAAAATCAGGATAAGATTGAAGCTTTTTTGTCCTCAGCTAACATATTGTTCAAACCAACATTCTAAGTTATAATAATTTTGGTTTGTAATTGCTTACGATTATCAAAATTTTTAGATATTATTAATTAATATATATAATTTATACATTATTAATATTATGTTACAGCACGATATTAATCCTTTAACGAAAGGATTCATATAGTTCAATGATAATTAATTATATATAGATTTAAGGGAAGTATTAGCAAGCGTAATTAATTATAGTAAGGAAGTTTGGACAATTAGCAGTAGATTATCCAATGACTAACCTGTCCAAACATATAATCCCAACAAGTAGCGTGAAAAATTCACGCTACTTTCTATTAAAATATAATGCATGCAAATTGCATTCGTTGCATTTGTTGCATGATGACGGGATATGTAAGCTAACTGTTGTTGCAATTAAACTGTAAACTATACTATTCAATCCAAACTCCGTAATATATGAATATTTTTGTTATATCAAACTTTTCCTACCTATTTCAGCTAAATACTCACATACTAATAATAATATTTACATAAATTATATAATGCAACAATTGCAACATTCTATTTTGTTGTAGTTGTTGCAAACGTTGCAGCTATCTTGCACATTTTGCAGAAATTCTACCTATACAAAATGAAAAAACAACTCAGATGTCTCTATTCGTCAAAATCTCTGCAGAATAATACTATTATCTATTTGCAAAATAGTGCAAAATGCCATAAACAATATGCAACATAAGGCAAAATAATATAGATTATTGCAGAATACTTATGAATTATAACTCCACTTTCCTTAAAGTAAAGTAGCGTGAATTTTTGATACTACTTCAAAACTGACTTCAACCTGCATGTCCTGCACACTCTGCAAACGTGCAGATAAATCCTCGTTTGTCTAAAACAATGCAGATTAAAGCCGTTAAGCCAAAAAAGATAATAATATCCCACAACTTAATGCTAAACTCTATAAAACCTCTTTTACAAAACTCTCCTAAAATCGCTCCTTTTCCGATATAAGACGCATTCTGCATACTTTGAAACTATGCAGATAAATGCAGTTAAAAGATAATACAGCATACCAATCCTTTGAAACTCAAAACCTTTCCGTACCAAACAGTAGCTCCAAAAGTAAGGAGTTCTAGACAATAATCCTTTATAAAAACGTTCATAAAGAAATATTACACTGATTGCCAACTTTCAGAACTATTGTGAAATACAAGACTTTCCTAGCAACTTTTTATAATTGACTATAATTGACGATGCTTCTTATTTTCTCGAATTGTTATTTAGGGATTTGAGATAACAAAAAATTTTAATAAAAAACATATTTAAATATATCTCTTTACTCTAATCTCCCTTCATTAAGTTCCTATTGATATCATCTAAAAAATTTTAATTTTTAATCCCTAGATTCAGCGAAAGTTAAATTTGACACTACTTGGTTGAATACCTTCGATAATGTTTAGTTCATCTAGTTCCCTGTCTGATCTAGCTATAACCCTTTGCAAAAGCTTTTTCAAGTAGTCGTCAATTCTCTTCTTATTTTCACCTGAGTATCTACTCTCATCGTCTATATACTCCACAGAAAAGACGAGTTTACTGGTATTACGGATTATATCCAAATATTTCATCCTTTCATTTATCTCTTCAGGTGGGTTTGGTGTTAATCCATTGTACCAGATATCTTCCACTCCGATTCCGAAGATCGTCCTCAGATACGAGCCATCGATAGTGTATTCCAATATTCTCTCACCGTTTTGTGGGACTATGTAAAAGTCAGGCTTACCCTTTACGACTCTCCAGTAGTACGCTATTTCCTTAACGAATTCTATCATTTCTTTGCAGCATCCTCTTCAGACAAACAAACATCTTTACCCTTGCTACAATTACTCCAATACTCGAAAGATTTCCAGTAATATTCTCAGTAAAACTAAAGTTTAATATACTGAAGTATTAACTGCAGTATCTGGTGTTTTAGGTCTTCACGTGGTTTTGTAAGATACTGTAATATTAACTGCAGTATTTGTTGCTTTAACTGTTCTTTTTTAGCTTCAATTTGTTCTTGTACAGGTATAATCTTTGAGGTTGAGTCTATTAGACCATGATTATCTGTGACTACTAGCGTTACATTATAGTTGCCGGGCGAGCTGTAGGTGTGATTCACTATTGGCTCAGTAGTAGTTGTTACATTTCCATCACCGAAATCCCAGTAGTAGCTTACAATTGAACCATCAATATCAAAACTTAAAGAAGCATCGAAGGTTACAGTCTCTCCAACTGTTGGGTTGGCGGGGAAATACACGAATATTGCGGTGGGTGGAATTCCAGTTACATTAAATGTTAGATTTTTAACCAGTACTCCGCACACTTTAAATTGGAACTCGTATTCTCCTGGTGAAAGCTCGGAAAGATTTATGACGTATATATAGTATGCTATCTTAACTGCTTGCGCACAATACAAGCTTTCGTTCACACAAATTTTCACATCTACTGAAAAAACTGTTCCATTTCTTCTGGTGACATTGCCCCAACTCGATACTTGATAGCAGTAACTCGGTAACTCTATTGTAACACCAATTAATCCAAGTCCTAAGTACTCTAGGTCTACCTTATCTGGAGGGAGAATGTAGTATTCCTCTTGATGACTGGCATTAATCGGCACATAGAGCTTCCAGCTATATGGATCAAACTCATTGTTGTAGAAATCCCATATATCCGCATAATCGTTTAAAACCATGTAGCGTTTAAAACCATGTAGTAGTTTATGTTCATAGCATGTGTGTCGTTCACTGGTAAGTATACCACTGCAACAACTCTATCGTATAGATCGTAGGTGGTTATGTCGTCCACATCGATATAGACATGCTTTCCTTCAACTAAGTTTTTAAGTACCTGTTTAGCTACTACTCCCTCTGAAGTACTCATTTCTGGAGCGTTAATGTCTGCGAGCCTTATTCTGTACGTAGTTTCAGCACCGAATCCTGACGTTGCGTAAACATCCAGCGAATCTCCATCGACAACATAGGTAACAATTCCTTCAGAATCTATTTCGAAAGCTACTACTGTATTGCAGACTAATAGGAATAGCAAAGCTACCAATATAATTATATATTTCCTGCCAAACATTTCCAACACATCATATATAGTTGTCCCCATTGCTGACTACTTCGCCAAGGTTCTTTGTAGGAAACTTATAGAATCAGAGTCATCCTTAATAATAATGATATCAAACAACTATTATATAATTTTTGGTAGGTAGTTATCTTACACTTTACTAAAAATAAGATGTTTTGACAATTATATTTTTCTAAAAATTAATATAAAAATACTAACATAAAATTTAAACCACATACTGCAGTTAGTCATGATCTAAATATTAAATAAATATTAAATATATAATAAAAAATTAAAATTTATATCATTATTTTTTATATTATTCTTAGAAATTCATTTAATACTTGAGATATCATTTCTATCTTTCCACTTATCGTCATATAGCCCATCAATTTTTCCTCATTACCCAATGCAATGTCCCAATAATGCAAGCCAAACAAGATTGCTTGGAATGGTGGTGCAACAATAGTAAGGTAAGCTCCAACTATTATACTACCCTTACCAAACTCAGGATAAAATCTCATAAGAATGCATGACTGTAAGATTAACAAAACAATTATGTTTGACAAAATACATCCTATTACAGATTCACCAAATACTGGTTTCAAAATGTGCCAGCCTACATTAAAAAGATCTACAACGTAACTACAAAAACTAAGAATTATTACAGTCTTTTGAAACTTTCTTTTATCTTGTGGATCCCACCTATACTCCTTTGCTATAATCCAAACTTTCTCAACAACAATTAAAGTACCAATTCTTTCCAAAAAACCACTACCAGCCTTTTTTTCGGTTTGCCAAACCTTGAACATTGTATACGAAAAGCGTATACCTACATCCGTCATAACATATGCCCAAAGGAATCCAACTATTACACTTACTAGCGTTGTAGCTGAGAACATAGCTAACAGACCCTCATGTATTCAATAATCATCTGAAGTATTTTTGATTTTAGTTCTGGTGATGGATTTGCTAAATACTGAAGTATCAATCGTAAAATTTCCTGTTTAAGTTCGTCCTTCTTACTAATCTCACTGACGGTAATTGTAATCGTATATGTGCTTTCTACACCACTATCATCAGTAACCTTAAGAGTTACATTGTAAGTGCCAGGGTGACTGTAGCTGTGTTCTACAACCATACCACTACCAGACTGACCATCTCCAAAGTCCCATTCATATGAAACTATCTCACCGTCAATGTCATAAGATCCTGAAGCATTAAATTCTATAAGCTCTCCGACAGTGGGATTCTCTGGGCTTATATCTACATTAACAATTGGTGGTGTGCTTACAGTTAAGACATCACTCGAAGTGTTAAAGTATTCCCAACCGTAACCTTCCACATACATTGCAGACTTTGTTTCTGGGATAGTAATTACAGTGGAAGTAGGTCTTAAAGTCACATATATAACTCTCTCCTCAAATGGCTTTAAGCTAAAGTGCCACTTGACAGCAGTAGCATTAGAGATACCATCCGTATCGACAACATACGCTTGCTGTGGAATCTGTTGTGTTACATCGACAATCATATTGAACGGCAATGGATTGCGAACGTATATTGTCACATTTATTAAGCCATTGTCTGAATATACAAATCTACTAATAGGATACTCAAAATCACCTTCTATGTTTTCAGATACGATCTGAGTCGTGCGCATAACATGTGTTCCATACTTTTCAATCTTTATAGCATTATCCTTATCGAAGATGATGGAATATACATCCTCAACACACATGAGTTCATAGCCATTATAACACTTTGGAAGAGAAACTAAGTATAACGTTAATACAGAATCATCCTTAATTTTTAAATCTAAATTATTATTATTGTTATACCAATCTATGGTTATAAAACCAGTTTCACCAGGTTTAAGGTATAACTTCTTACTTAAAACTAAATGATTCAGACCAAATTCGCCGTCTATATATTTCATCCATACACCGAAGTTCGATGGAATATTGCCAGTATTTTTAACGGTGATCTTGATATAGCAATGTTTGTCACACCACCAAACCCAGCAATACTTACCCTCACGAATCAAAGTAACATCAAGTATCTCCCCCTCAGGATTGGATAATGTGTTATTTGTTGCAATAGTTAACAATAGATTTTCAGTATTGTTAGAGATTGAACCAATCCTTTCGATTGCCTTACAGTATAATATACTATTACCTATGCACAGGAGCTTCCCATCCTCACCGAGTTTATACCAATCATCAACTATTGTCTTAGCACTATCAAAAATACTTACAAGATATACACATGGCCAATTAGACAAAAAGTATGCACTGGCATACATCGCAAATTTAAGAAGTATTTCAACGATCTTTCCTAAAATATCACTTTCCTTCTTATAATATTCATTTGTTAAAGTGCTGTGATAATCAATCATTAGCTTTGTTTCAGTGGTAAATAGATCATTAGCGAATGCTAATTCCTGAACTACATCATCTAATAAATCTTTATCAAAGTATTGTACATTTTTAATTAAGCTATCTTCTTGCGTCATATTTTCTAATACTTGAGATTCATAATCAACATATTCCTCTAATACTACATTATATAAGCTATAAGGATCATAGTTGTCACTAACTATAAATACATGTAATAAAGGTATTTTTAACATATTTTTAGGAAGATCTCCTTCTTTTATTGTATCTTTTACTCTAGTCTTAGCTGCCTTAAGAGCTTTAAAACCTTTCGTCTTTACCCAAGTTTCAAATTCCTCAAAAGATGCATAATTTATCATATATGCACTCCGTTTAAGAGTTTGTTTTACTGATTGCTTAACAGCCTCAAGACCTCCTGCCTTTGCTAATTTAAGTGCATCACTATAAATACTCATTGCACCAAAAAGGGCATCTAAGCCTAACTGAACTTTATCTTCAGTCATCTTGTATTTCAACCAATTAAGCCAGTATACAGTAGTACCTAAATCTTTATATAGTTCATGCATATCATCGCAAGATCTCTTCACCAATCCACTTACCAGCCTATACTTATCAGCCTCAGCAACAGTTATCGATAATTCTTCTGTGGCTGAAATATAACCCTCCTTCTCAGCGTAAATGTTAACTTTATACACTCCTGGTATTGTAACAGTAATGTAACCTTCATATATACCATTAGAGGTCTCATATAAATTGGTAGAATACACTTCATTCCCATTATTGTCGACAACACTTACAGATACAGCACATGAAGACACAACCGATGACGACTTCAATCCTGTAACTTTTACCTTAATATAGCCATAATCTCCTGCAATAATAGTTGGGGAATAATCCTCAATAGATATGTCCAATGTATCTTCGTATACATCAAATTTATAAGAACGTACGGTTGGGGTATAGGAATTATCCTTAACACTTACTCCTAAAGTAAGTTCATACCTTCCAGCTTCATCGACGGTGAAATCCCTAGTATATATGCCATTACCCTCAAAATTAAAATCATTTATAACAACTAAATCACCATGCGGTTTTTTAATATAACAAATAATTTCAGCATTATTAATTGGAACACCATATTTTGATTTCACAATTACTTTAAGAGTAAGCGTTGACCCTACAAAATATGGTGGATTCTGCAAAATATATAAACTAACATTCATCAGCTTCAGAATTGGGGTAACCACACCACTAACATTAATTATCCTAACTTCGCTGTCTCTGAAGTATTCTGAGTCTGTAACTGTCAAGATCACCGTGTAGTTACCGGGTTTAGTGAAGACATGCTGAACTTTTACACCCTCAGCAGTTGTTCCATCACCAAAATACCAGTCATATCTTATGATCCCTCTTGGAGAGTATGATGGCGAAGCGTCAAAAGTTACAGTTTCCCCAACCTTTGGATGTTCCGGGTAATATGTGAATTCAGCGTTTGGAGGGTGGAATTCACAGAGCAACGCAATCACTTCGTATAGCTTTACGAGATCAGCTGCTGAGACATGCCAATAGAAGCCTCCGGTTTCCTCTGCTAAATCTCTTAGATCTTTTTCATTTACGTCTGGTCCGATACCTATAACGAATACTCTAACCTTGTTTTCCTTTGCATACTGAATTGCTTCTTCTTTTGTATGTTCGCTATCGTTATCCTGTCCATCAGTTAAAACAACAACAGCAGTAGCATAGCTAGTCCCAGCTACGAGATCCACACTTGTATATACTCCATCCCACAACGATGTCGATCCTCCCGCTGTTAAACCATCTATTATGGTCTTAAGCTGAGCAAAATCTCGTGTTAAATCCGATTTAATATAAACATCGGTATCAAACGTCACCAATCCAATCATATCATCTTTATTTACATCCTTAGACTGTAACACATCTATAAACGTCTCCGCTGCCTCCTTAGCCTGTTCTATCTTCTCACCAGACATGCTTCCGCTGGTATCGACAGTTAGAACTACATTAACTGACACAGTCTCTTGAGCATAAGAAGTGAATGTAACTGATAATAATACAAGTCCTAATATTATCAACAAGATTTTAGTAAATTTATGTATACCCATACGTCATGCTCTCATAAGATTAAAGTATTTAATACTTTCTATTTTGAAGGGGGACATGGAAGTCCAGTAAACTTTACAATCACAGAATATATTCCATTAAATTCTGATGAAGTTGAAGGAGGTTACAGAGGTATTAAATTTGTTTGAGCGAGAAAGGACACCGATGGAGATAAGAATACTTGGGATAGCAACATACATTCAGACATCTTCTACAAGAAGGACAGCAAAAATTCTCTCTGAGTTTTATCCTATTTCCCACACAGCAATCTGGAAATGGATAAAGAAGGTTGAAGAGAAATTGCCGATTTCGACGGAGAAGAAGAAAAGAAATCTAATTGCGATAGATGAAACAGTTGTTAAGGCGAACAAGAGGCATTACTACGTTTATTCAGCCGTAGACGTTGAAAGGAATGAGCTTATTCTGATGAAAGTTTATCCAATGAGAAACTGGCTCGTAACCAAGTCCTTCGTGAAAGAAGTTCTGAAGTACTGTGATAACAAGCCTAAATTCGTTATAGATAAAGCTCCTTGGCTCAAAAGAGCTCTGGAAAGCCTTAATTTAGAATTCAAGCACGAAACCTTTCGGAAAACGTAGCTTGGTTGAATCCGTCTTCAGCTCCTTCAAGCAGAGAACTAAAATCTTCTTTTGTTCCATTACAGCTAAAAATCCCGTTAAATGTTGGAATCTCTTCTGTAAACTGTTTATGCTATACTATAATTATTTAAGAATGTTATGTTAACATGTCCTATCTTGTTAAGTTTTGTGTAATATTATTAATTATGTTGATTTCTAATTAAGTTAATGTATTCTAATATTTCATTTAAAATTTGCTGCTTAAGTTCTTCACTTGGATTTCTCATATACTCTAGTATGTCTGCAAGGATCTTCTTCTTAAGCTCATCTGGTGACGGTTGATTATTCACAACCTCAATGCGAGTGTCTCCACCAATAGGTATCTTTAAAGCTCCAGCAGTATTTTGCCCAAATGTTTCTATATATCCCTTGAAACTGTAAACTCCTACAGATGGTGGTGCTTTTAAGGTGTAAGTGATGTTGTCAACTTTTCCAAGCATCGAAATCGTTATGGTGCTACCCGCTATCTTTATAGAAATATTCTCAGAATTCGGCGATACGACGCTACCATTTACTATCTCGAACTCAGAAGGTACGACTTCACTTAGTCCGATATCCATAACGACATTGGATATCACCTTTAGGGTTACGTTAAACGTTGAGTTGGGGTACACATACTTAGGCAAGATTCTTTTAACTAACGATACTTGTACTGTTTTAACAGTCGTGTTTTTCATACCTTTATCATCAACTACGGTAAGAGCTACAGTGTACATACCAGAACTATTGAATACGTGCTCCACGATCTTTCCGTAAGCAGTAGTTCCATCTCCGAAGTCCCATAAATACTCAGATATATTGCCATCAGGATCGTAAGATTCCGATGCATTAAAGGCTACTACTCCCCCAATTACTGGAATATTTGGTTTGAAAGAAAAAGTAGCTACTGGCGGTTGATTGGATACGTTACCATTGGTTGGATCAAGAGGATAGGGATCAACACTATCGTTTAAGCCATCACCATCTGAATCGTTCAGAAATGGGAATATACCTAATTTCATTTCTTCTGAAACGTTTAATCCGTCATGATCCTCATCTTCATTCATGTATAGATATAGGAGAATTTCATCTAATTTGCCGGATGTCAAATCTAATACCCTTATTAGGCAGATTTTGCTGGTGTCGATATTCTCAAGATATACTTGAGATTGAGCAAAAGCACCAGATACACTATATTGTAAATCCTCCTTAAAATCATCACATAGCATCGTTAGCTTCAGATTTTCGATAAAACTACTATTAATAGCCTTTATATGGAGTTTGATATACACAGTTGAGTTGGGTATTATCTTTGTTGCAATGAGATCTGGAAATTCACTGTTTGTTAACAGTGAAATCTTATTTTCGTTTAATTTTATATATGGTATATAAAGATCTAGATATGTATCGTTATTATCTAGATTTGACTGAACATCTTTTGGATCTAAGCCCAAACTTATCTCCTGATAGTCTGTCAGACCATCTCCATCGGAATCTGCATAAATAACATTTACACCACCTCCAGCTTCACCGTTGTTAGGATGACTGCTTGGATTTAGTGGATCTGTATTGAGCATGAATTCTATATAATCATTATAACCATCGTTATCAGAATCTGCAGCGTTGGGATTCGTTCCAATGTAAATTTCATGTGCGTTACATAAACCATCCATATCGTTATCAGCAAATTCAGGAGCTACTGTGGAAATGTTCAATACATATATATCATAATTCCATCCATCATAATAAGCCACTATATTACCATATATAACTGGCTTCCAGTGAGAAGGTACATCAAATGTCAGCTGAACTGTTTTTCTTAAATAAGTGTTAAAGAGATACACCTGAACTATACCTGAACTGTCAAAACCATTGTAGACGATATTTTCACCCCATACATCTAAGAAGTACTTTGAACCACCATCATTCGTGAGCTTATACACCTTACCGTCAATGATGTTGTATCTGTAAATTTCATTATCAGCATCAACCCAATAAACATCATAACCCCATATGACTGGATACCGCTCCGAGTTGCTATCGTTTGTGATCTGCTTAACTGAACCATTTTGGATATCATATACAAACACATCTACATAGTACGCTCCATTGTTATAATATCCACCGATAAATACAACATAGCTACCAAACAATCTGGCTATGCTTATCTCACCATTCGCGAAATTAGCACTAAAATTATAACAACTAACTATATTTTCAGTAGATATGTTGTATATTACAAGAGTTGTATCATTCTCAATATATGAAACCAAATCACCATAAATATCAGGACATCTTTCAACTTTATTTGAAACTGCAATCTCAAGAAGGTTATACTTTTTCAGATTATACCCAAAGATTTCCCCATTATGCATTGAATTTTTATCCCATGGATTGTAAAATGATTCCCAAACTACAATATCTCCAAATACTCTAGGATTTAAATCCTTATCAGGCGTATTTGCAATACAGTAACTAAAATTGTTGTTGAAGTCGTAAACCCATATATTGTACCTACCCACAGGGAAATACTGCTGCCATACGAGATAATGACCGTAAATATCAAGACTATCAACACTTTCGGTAGTTTCTATAACAAGAGCATTGGATATACCAACCATTAGAAGAATAACTGAAACCACAACAATCCATAAGAAACTTTTGTTAGGCATATTATACCTCCGAAATTAAAATAAAAAATAAATAAAATAGAGTTTATACGTATTTCAGGTAATCTATGATCTTTTGCAATATCTGTTGCTTCAGATCTTCACTTGGGCTCTTCATGTATTCCATAATCAATTGTAGTATTTCTGCCTTGAGCTGATCCACTGTCGTTCCCGGTGCAGTTTCGGTGTATGCCGCTGGCTTAGGAACTGCAACATCAACTGTTACCGTTCCAATACCTGGCTCGACGAAGAATGGTACGTAGCTTACTGTGTAGTTGACCATAAGCTTACCGTTCTTTATCTGATTAACGGCATCATCGGTCGTTGCAGGTGGCTTAGCAAGCCATATTACTTCGACGATGTAAGGATAACCTGTTGTGACATTGAAGAATGAGTAGTGAGCATCTTCCTTAGCAGCGAATCTCGGGTTGTTTGGCGTTATGTTAACTGGCTGTGTGCTACCGCGATAGTCTGGATAAACTGTCCACGGTCTGATTGTACCATGCAACGCCTTAAGAACTTCCATAGCATCGATACCATCCCTTACCTCTCCGCCACTCTGTGCAACCACGAAGAGATCCTCAGATGTGTTCAGTCTTCCGTCAGTATTATTATCCATCCAGAGTGCAACTATAAGCTGGTTGTTACTTGCTGGCACTCTTAGTTGCTTACCAGACTCATCGGTGATATCTCCAGAGATCTTTGCGGTATCCACTATGAGCTTCTCATCTTCTGCGTATATTGTTACATACTCCTTCAGTTCGCTATCGTAGTACGTGAAGCTGGCTTTGATTGCTATATATCCTGCCTCTTCATCAGACATAAGATTGACCGTTGCTGTGCCATTGTGGACGGTCACCCAAACAGTCTTGTTTTCAACAGTACCATTATCAAGCTTGCATCCAAGTGTTGGTGGCAATATCTCAACCTTAACCTTTTCATTGTCCGCTAGATGAATATCGCTCCTGTTGCTCTTTGGATACCAGACTAAGCTGATCGTGATAGGAACTTTATCGTTATATACAAGTACATGTCTCGGCTCTGAGATTGATATGCTGTACTCTCTCGGTTCTGGATTGTCAAGCTTGATGTCATGGTTCTCGGTGTCTCCGTCATATCTCAAATGCTGGTACTCAGCAGCGGCAATGTACATACCAGTGCAACCGCCTCTCGATCCTTCAACGGCTGGATCCAATTCACCCTGACTTGCCAAGAGACCTGGCACGGTGTCGTTAATACCGTTCCATCCTGGATAGATCACGTATATGAAAACGTCTGTTCCATGTTCACCTACAGCTATACCGTCCAAGACGTAAACACCATGCTCGTCAACCGTGTCGACCATCCACGGCATTATGTCCTCAATGTAACTCAACGAGTGGTTGCTCATTCCTGCGTACACTGCCCACACTTTTGCACCGACTGCTGGGGCTTTCTCTCCAGTCTCCTCATTTACCCAATAGACCTGACCGAAGATCGATGAGTTACCCTTCCATACGTATGTCTTGGTAGCTGTGTCATTTATTGATGGATTCGTGCTCAAAGCGGCTGTTATGTTAACAGTAGCTATTGGTCCATAAGTAGCCTTAGCCGTCTCATTGGCTCCAAAGCATGTTACATAGACATAACCAAGGCCGTTCGTACCTACGGTAACTGTGGTGGTGGTAGTATACTTACCATCAACCTGCAGGTCACCTGGTGGTTCAATTGTTACGGTAACTGTAGCGCTTATTGGGTCACCGTATTGGTCGAGGACCAATATTGTTAGCTCCTCGTAATCGTTCTCATCTCCCGTAGCAACGTTAGTCTTCGACTTGACGAGTGTTCCATTGTTGATATCGTTTAGCATATCATCAGCAGACGTGTAGTGTCCGTAACCTATGTAGATCGTGCTGGGCTTTCTGTCCGATACAAATACCAAGTCAGCTGTGAATGTTCTGTCTGGCTGATCAACTGCCACAGTAGCGGTAGCGGCTTGATAATACTTAGCGTCACCCAATACGGTATAGTTACCAAGTGGCACTCTAACGGTGTATCCAGCATCGTTTACTACATCCAAGTATGAGTACAAGATTATACCCGTATCGTCACTTCTCACTGAGATCCAAACTCCACCCACCTCTGACTCATATAGTAACCCACCCTCTGCCTTTCTGTAGTCACCTGTTATGTATGCCAGCTGTGATGGAGCCCAGAAGTAGATGACAGTCGTATTTGAGGTTATTCTTGTGTCATCAGCAACACCAGTAAGTTCTGCAGTCACATTTGAATACGTCTCGTTATCAAATGCACCTACCGAGAAGTCACCTACACCATCTGTAACCCTTACAATCGCACTTTGTCTAAATGTCGCAGTTCCATTGTTAATCCAAGCTTTAGAGGTGTTGAATGTTAAGTTAACATTACCACTCCATGGTACATAAACTCCATACGTTTCGTTGTAGATTCTTATTCTCATGTCATACAGCTTTGCGTCAGCATACATTGGAGTGTCTATGAATACAAACACAATCTTTGCCTTGGTAACTACCAATACTGCGTTAGCTTCAGTGGTGACAGTATTTTCATCGAGATCTGTTATGTTTACATCATAGTAACCACCAACAGCATTATTGGCTATGGTTAGCGTTACAACCTGCGTGTATGTAGTTCCGTTTGTGACTCCAGAAACACTTACAGTCTCCGTAGCAATTACTCCCGATAGAGATGTGTTGACTATGTCAACTTTGAACTCTGCAACATTGTCATCATAGGTGTTGTCCGCATCTACATCAAGTACTATTGCATCAATGCTCCAGTTGTAGCCACCATCAGTAGCATCAGCATCATAGAATTTTACATCACTCCAAGGATTGTTGCTATCAGACCAGTTAGCATAGGTCGCAGCAGCTGGATTTCCAGCGAGAAGTATATCGTCACCAGTATTATTAACAGTCTGAGTGGTATCATCTACAAATGTATCTCCATTTACATCCAAGTAGATTGCATTAACATTTTCGTCCCATGTAGTTGTTGTATTGTAAAAGATTAATCTATAAGCGCCTGTTGTCCACGGGTTTGTTCCATTTATTGATGTCCCATCAGCAAGAGATGTACCATTGAGAACTTCGTCAACAATAGCGGTGAATGTAAAGTTCACGTCCACTGTTAGTCCTGGCATTGTTACTGCCGGATTTGCTGTTGTTGGGCTGTTTACTGTTACGCCTGTAGAAGCACTTGCTGTAGCCATTGTAATCAATAGTAGTAGTGTTGTCGCTAAACCGATTTTTAATCCTACCCTACTCATACGTCTCTACCTCCCGAAACTAAAACTTTCTTTCCTCCGTCCATATTTAAACCCTACGATTTTTGACGGCGGGATATGCTTTGGACTAAACCCCGCCGTCACCAACCTTATAAAAATCAATTCGTATTTAAAACTTTTGTAAATTGAATTGCTAAATCAAAATCTACAATTGTCGAGTTTGAAATTAGTTAGGAAGAATATTCCTCGTAAACTGGAATTATTTCGAACTTCACGGTGTAATCTCCTTCCTCAACGTAAGGCTCGTACCTCATCGTAATTTTTAGATTCTTCTCATTGTCAACGGTAAATATATCTCCATCAAGAGAACTCGATCCTTGCTCGATTTTAATCTCTCCCATCTTAATATCACCGCTATCGAGTAAGTTGTTGCTATTGTTGTCGTAATAGAATGTCCAGATACCGTTACCACTTCTTCTAACTAAAAACTCGATGTTATCCTTTTCAACGCTCAAATTCGTTATCTTACCTTTAAAACTGAAGTAAGCATTGTTTACAACCTTCACACTTCCACTACCGTTTAACGTAACCTCTACAATACCATAGTTGACACCGTCAACGGTAACGAAAGGTTTATTCACTTTGTCCTTTGCTTTAACCGTTACGATCTTTTGAACAATCGCAGACGACGTAACAGCTAAAAAGAATACAACAAACACAAAGAGCAATTTTTTGCGTACCATGCTAACACTGAGAAATATTATATTTATATTTTAAGATTTCCTCAACAAGTTTTCTACATCCTCAATTATTCTCCTAACCTCCTCCTCTTCAACAACCCTTCCCTTCTCCTCAACAACTCTCAAAAGCTCTTCCTCCAAGTTCTCCATGCTAACTCTAACTCTCTCAATCACCACGGGATTGGGCTTTATCAAAGCTCCTCTGACTATCCCCTCGCCATTCAAAGGAGTCAAAACCAAAGCCCCTACCTTTTCATCACCAACCCTAACCTCGTAAACGATGTCACCCAAATCCGTCTCTCCAACCCTCTCAATTCTCATTCTAACCTCTTCAACCTCCTCAAGCTCTTCAATCCTCTTAACGCTCTCCTTAACAATCTCAGCGTATTCTTCTTCAGGAACCCTCCTAAACACTTCTATCTTGAGAGAATCCAAATCCCAAACAACCTCCCCATCTCTAACATCGTAATCTACAATTATCCTTACGACATCTCCCTTATCAAGCTTCAGCCTGTTGACGAATATCTCATACAGCAACTTGTTCAAATCTCCACTCGCTTTTGCAACCATCTTCGAATCTATTTCCTTAGCCTTAATCTTATCC
>Ga0256842_1001222_pt1 | contig 21122 bp, 19 predicted proteins | sample 4559240metaG_FD_185973 | JGI IMG/M metagenome (GOLD analysis project Ga0256842, IMG submission 185973) | Hydrothermal vent microbial communities from Guaymas Basin, Mexico - 4559-240 | ecosystem: Environmental > Aquatic > Marine > Hydrothermal vents | place: Mexico: Guaymas Basin | collected... | reverse complement strand
TTAATTATCTGATTTTACCATTAATTTATTTTTTCTAGTTTCAAAATTTTGAGATATTAGAATCTTTTTTTCTTTAGAAACTTTTATTGTTACAAGAGCTTTAGTATTGGGCTGTAATACCATATCCTTATTGTCAAGTTCTATCTCTACCACCATCCTACCAAATTTAGGATCAATAATAGGGACAATTCTAGTTACTTTAGATTTTACTATCTTTCTAGGTGTAGTTAAAAATTTTATCTCAACTTCTTGTTCTTTTTGAACATATTGTAAAAGTCCAGAAGCTAATCCAGCTTTTACTATAACTTTATTTATATTTATAATTTTCCCCAATTTATCATTGATATTTACCATTTGTCCTTTGATAACATTAAGTTCTGTTACAAAACCATCTATTGGTGATTTTATGGTATATTTTTTATAAATATTATTCTCATTTTTCAAGTCATATTCTAAAAGCTCTATATCAGAAGCCAATAAACTTATTCTTGAATCTAGCTCATTTTGTTGTCGCATACTTTGTATATAATTATTTTGTGCATTTTCAACTTCTAATTTTGAAGCTGCACCTATAGTCTTTAAATAAAAGATATTTTTTAATCTTTCTTTATTGTTATGTAAGATTGTGTTATCCATGGAACTTTTTATATTATTAAGATATCGTTTTTTTTGTTTTAGTTTAAATTTTATCTTTTGTATTTTCAATTGAACATCAACTAAACTATAGTTTATAATCTTTTGAGATTTTTTTATATTCGTACCATTTTGTATATTTACACCACTTATCTCACCAGATATAGGTGCTAAAATATTCATCTCTATTTTAGGGGTAACTACCCCTTCTAAAACTATTTCTAAGTTATCTTTTCCCTCTTTTAACTGTTTATCTTCTAATGGTCTACTACAAGATGATAAGAATAAAACTAGAATTATATATATTAAAATTATTCTCAAAACATTTCCTATTAATTGCTTGGTTGGCACTTCTAGTTAAGTAAATTTTAGATAAAATATCACTTATATTTTACCATAAAAAAGTTTAGGATTTAGGATTGTGAGATATTTATTTATATTTTGTTTGTTAATTTCATTATCAATAGCTTCTAATCCAAAAATAGATATAAATAAAGCAGCTATCACTATCATAAGTACAAGATATGCAGAAAAAGCAATATCTATAGCAAAAGAATTCCCAACTGTTGATATATTTATAAATAAAATAAATAAAAATAAAAATTTGTACTCTATTTATGGTGTAAATATAAAAAAAGAAGATATAAAAAAGTATATAAAAAAATTTAGAGCTAAAAATTATAAAGATGCATTTGAAACTTCTAAAAGACATATTATATATTTATCAAAAAGAAAAAAGACAAATTTAAAAAAAAGCTATACAAAAGAAAAAATAGATATAAAACCTCCAAATATTAAGAAAATAACTAAAGAAAAAAAGTTACAAATACCATTTATAGAATCCAATTATTATAAAGAATTAGTACAAAAAAAACCATATAAAAAAATAAAATTTGATTTTAAAAGCTATCTGCATAGATTAATCTCTAAAAACAATTATTATGACAACAGTTATATAGATAAACAATTAACAAAAATAAAAAATCTTATAGCTCAAGATAGGTATAATTTTGATTTATCTGCATTAACAACTCTATCTTACAATAGAGAGATTTTAGAAACAGGTGGATTTCAAACCAAATCTAGTATAGATACTGGATTTGTTCTTAGTAAAAAAATTTATGATGGTCAAAAAAACTATATCTATACAAAAAAACCATATTTAGAAAATAGACTATCGGAATTAAAATATTTAAAGGCAAAAGAGCAGGTCACACTTTTAGGGTTAGATATATATACAAATTTGCTTATAGTTCAAGAACAGTTAAAAATACAAAAAAAGATAAAAAAGTATAAAGAATTTTTACTAAAAAGTTTAAATAAACGGGAGATAGTTCTAAAAACCATAAATTTAGATAAACTAATCATTAAAAATGAAATTTTAAATATTGATAAAAATATACTTAATTTAACACAACTATATAAAAGCTATAACCATATATTTAGGCAAAGTATAGATTTTAGTGGGAGAGGAAAACTTGTTTTAGGATGGTTTGATACTTCAAGATTAACTTCAAATCTTGCAAATCTAAAAAGAATGACTCTACTTAGAAATAATGATGTACTAATCGCAGAAAATAAGTTAAAACTTTTAGAGGCAAATGTAGTACTAGAAGATGCAAGAAAAGACTGGGAAGTTGATTTTTTATCTACAGTAGGTTACAATAACTCAAAAACTACAACTCCAGATAACAACTATAGAACTAGTGGCATAGCATGGCAAAGTAGCTTAACATTTAAATATCCCATATACCAAAGAGATGATATATTTTTGAATTTACAAAAAATGAAACTTGAAACTCTGCAAAAAAAGAATCTTTTAAATCAGGCACAAAAAAATGTTTTAAACTTAGTAGAAAACAAATATAATCTTTATAGACAATATAATGATTTAAATGATATTTTAAATAAACAATCAAAAATTTTAGAAAAAACAAATCAAAGTTTTAAAAATAGATATATTTCAGGAGTGGGAAGTTATAAAGATTATTCACTAGAATTATCAAAACGACTTGAAAATGAAAATGAGAGATTGATAAATAGTATAAATATAAGAAAAATCTTTATAGAAACAGCTCTTATAAGTGGGGATGAAATTTTTGGAGAATAGAATTCGTGTTGTTTTAACATCAGAGGGTACATACCCTTATGTAACGGGAGGAGTAAGCACTTGGACACATGTTCTAATAGGTGAACTTCCTGAGATAGATTTTACTTTGTTACCTATAAAAATGAATCCATTTTTAAAGATAAAATTTCCATTACCTAAAAATGTAGTAGATATGATAACTGTACCACTTTGGGGTATTTTAGATCCATCAGAATTTACAAAAGAGACAGCTTTTTCTGTTGTTTATAAAGAAAAAATTAGATCAAGAGATGAAATATCTCAAAAAAAATTTATCCCTATTTTAAACATAATTATAGACTATATCTATGGTATAAAAGATGACTTTGAATATCTTGGTGATGTTTTAGTTGATTTTCACGATTATTTTAACAACTATGACTATCATGAGATTTTTACTTCACAAGAGATTTGGGAAGCTTACAAAACTAAAATGGGTTTGATATATAAAGATTGTGAAGATAATATACCGACTGTTTTGGATTTAGTAGAAGGGTTACGATTTTTATATAGATTTTTTATAACCCTTCTTGCCCCTATAAAAGAAGCAGAGATATATCACTCTTCAGCTGCTGCATTTTGTGGTCTTCCTTGTATATTAGCTAAAAAAAAGTTTGGTTCAAAATTTTTACTAACTGAACACGGTATATACATAAGGGAGCAGTATCTATTTAGCTCAAGGGAGTTAGTTCCATATAGAACTAAAGAGTTTTTAATGGGACTTATAACTTTAGTATCAAAACTAAACTATGTATATGCAGATATTATATCACCTGTTTGTGATTATAATAAGAGGTGGGAAGTACAATGGGGAGCAAAAGATGAGCAACTAAGAACCATTTACAATGGTATAGATACTGATGTTTTTAAACCCATGAAAAGACAAACAAAAGATGATAGACCAACGGTTGTGATGCTAGCTAGGATAGACCAGTTAAAAGATATAGAAACATATATACATACTTGTAAATTAGTATCAAAAGAGATTCCAGATGTTATGTTTAAACTATTTGGTAATACCGTAGATGCAACTTACTATAAAAAATGTGAAAATTTAGTAAAAAAGTTGGAAATTGAAAATAACTTTTCATTTGAAGGGGTTACAAACAACCCTGCATGGGCATTTAATCAAGGTGATGTGGTGATGCTAACTAGTATATCTGAGGCTTTTCCATTTGTTGTTATTGAAGCAATGTCATGTGAGAAAATTGTTGTATCTTCAGATGTTGGTGGAACTACTGAGGTTTTAGAAGGCTATGGTTTTGTTGCAAAACCTAAAGCATATAGAGAGTTTGCAGATTACACCATAGATATATTAAATAACTTAGAATCTTATAGAGAGATGGAGATTCAAGCAAGACAAAGGGTGCTAAATGGTTTTACGATAATAGATATGATTGATAACTATCGTGATTGCTATGAAGAACTTTTTGAACAATACAATAAAGAAAACCCTAAAACTTATGACAGAACAAAAAAGATATAAAGAACTTTATAAAAACATCATCTTTGAAAAAGGGAAACCTTTTAATCATTGGGAGATAACAGCACTACTTGAAACTTATGGACTAAGAGATATAGATGCTAAAAATGAATACAACAGTGAGAACTTATTTGAACTAGCAAAAAAATTAGAAGTTTTTATAGAACATTTTGATTATGATGAAAAACCTATATCAGTAGAAGAGATTATACCTATAGTTCCAAGAATAACTAAAAACTATATAAAAGGTCTTGCTTTTGCACTACCTATGTTAATACAAATAACAGCAACTATATTTATAGGTTATTCTCTATGGTCTAGCACGGAGATAAGTGTAGCAGATGCAACAGGAATTGCTATAGGTTCTTTTACAGCACTTATGGTTACTGGTGGTATAGCACAGATTATAGGTAGGCAAGGGATATATTATATAAAGGTAGAACAACATATGCTTGCTGCAAAAATCATTAAAAAACTATATATCTTTGGTTTTAAGATTATCTTTTTTGTAGCTATATTACTTAGTGTTACACATCTTTTATTTGGATTTTTCCCCTTAGATATGTATTTACTAGCTATCTCTTTTTATATAATGTTATCTGTACTTTATCTAAGCTTTTCTATCTATTATGCATTAGAAGACTTCATTGATATTGTATCTTTTACTTTAGGTGGTGTTATTTTAGTTTTTGTACTATATAGGCTTCTTGAATTTGAGTTAGTGATATCTCAGATTATTGGTTTAGGTATATTAAATATAATTATATATATATATTCAAATATAAAACTAAATAAACTTGAACAGTTTAATCCTGAAGCAGAAGATGCAATTCTTCCAAAAACAGTGGTATTGTTTCATACTCTTTTACCTTTTTTCTTATATGGATTTTTTTATTTTAGCTTTTTAGTTGCAGATAGATATATAGCATGGAGTGCAGATTATGAAAATAATCCATATATAATATGGTTTAACATCAATTATGAACTTGGACTGGATTGGGCTTTGATATCACTTGTATTTATGGTTGGAGTTACAGAAGTCAGTATCTCAGAAGTTCTTATTAGAATCAATAGAGCAACTAAAGATTACAAATATAATGAAGTGGATAGTTACAATAAAATGATTATAAACTATATAAATAAATTTAATATAATTTTTTTAATCGTTGCAGTAATTGTAGTATTTTTATCCTTTTTTATTATATATTATCTATCTATTATTTTTAATAATGAAAGCTTAAGCAATATGCTTATCCAACCTATTCCTACACTGTTTGGAGTTGCTTCACTAGCATACCTATTTTTAGTAAAAGCTTTAATGAATGTTCTATTGATTTTTTCATTTTCAAGAGAAAGATATGCTACAACTGCTATATTCTATGGTGTGATAGTAAATGTATTGACTGGATTAATATTAAGTAGGCTTTTAGGTTATGAATATACAGTAATAGGGCTTTTAGCTGGAGCTGTTGTATTTTGGTACTTTTCAAATAAAGGTTTAAAAAAAATTATAAATAATCTTGACTATTACTATTACTCTGCTTATTTTTAAAATGGAACTATTTTTGCTTTTAAGCATAAATAATATTCTATTAAAAGGTATTTATGAAAAGTAAGTATTGCTATTTTTTATTTTTATTTATATTTACAATTCTATTTACTGGTTGTTATACATCAGATAAAACTATAAGTATTTTAGATGATAGACTGCTCTCACCTAATTATGCACCAATAATTTATAATAGTTATCCAAGTGAATACTTAAAAGATGAAACTATAGGTAGAGAACTTTTGGGTAGTTTTCCTTTCATCTCTTTATCATATAATATTGATTTTAAAGGAAAGTTTAATGATAACTTTTACGATAAAATACCTTATAGATATAAATCAGCCTTTCTCCCTGATGTAAACTTCTTTAAACTACTTAGTAACCCTTTTTTATATGATTTTATATATATTCAACCAATTTGGGTAGAAAATTTTAAACGAGTGTCTAATGATCTTTTTGAAAATATATGCTACTCCTACAATATGTCTTCAAAAGAAAGAGAGATTTTAAAATGGTGGATTAAACAAGGTGGTGTATTATGGATGGAATCTGGTATATTTGCTACTGGGTATGAAAACTACACTACTGATATAAAAAGAAGTGATAGAAAAATATTAAAAAAACTTTATAAGAAATCAAAAAACTTAAGCTTTTTAGGTAAAAGTATAAAAACATTACATTTTAGAGCAAAAAAAATAGATTTAGTTAAAATTGATATGCATAACATAGTATTTAAAAATTTAATTAATCAAAAAGGTTTTGAACATTTAGATACATTATCTTTAAAAATAGATAAATTTGCACAAAATTATTTTGTATTTAATAGTGGTGTACTTGTTAAAGATAAAAAAGGGGATATTTTAGCTTCTCAAATTAAGTATGGAAAAGGTAAAGTTATCTCTTTACTGCCTTTAGATTTTACTACTAGATATTATGATGGTGAGTTATTTAGATGGAATTTACTGTACTATGGACTAGATAAGAAATAATTATTACAAATGGTAAATGTAGATATATTAAATAAGATATTTTCTATAAATATTGTTGCTTTATTTGTACTTGCTATATTTATATACTTTGTATTTTATATTCTTCCTCAGAAAATCTTCCCTCAAGAGCATATAAAAAATTTATCTGATAAAATAATGTTCAATATTTTGTATATGCTTTCTTATGTATTATTTATAATTCCATTATTATTAGAATTAAAAATATATTCTATTCCTATATTTATCATCTCTTTGCTAATTACAAAATTAATGTTTATTAAATACTTTTATAAACAAAGTTTATCAATTTATATTGAATCTACAAAAGTATCAATCTATTGCAAAGTATTAGATTTTGTAGAGTTTCAAAGCATAATATATGAAGATAAAATAGAACAAATAAAAGAGTATATAAATAATTTTTTCAATAATATAACTATAGTTAAACTTCTAAAGTACATTATATTTTTTACTGTATTTTTTTATTCTGCTTATCTATTTGCTATTAGAGGTCTTTATACATTAAGTGATGCTCTACCAGATATAGCACAATTTATTGAGTGGGTAGGTTTTATGAGTAAAGGTATATTTTGGGCAGATGGGAAAACTTTCGGTGCTGATATGTATGGACAAGCTACTCTAGTGTTTTTTTTGAAATCTATTTCAAATATAAACTCACTTGTTATTTTTAATATATACCCCTTCTTTAGTGTTTTATTTTTACTTTTTGGCATCTATTATGTAGTATATAAAATTACCAATTCAAATTATAGTGCTCTTTTTAGTGTTTTATCTTTCTCAATGATTTTTATGTCACCTATAAATCATATATTTACAGGTATTTTAATAAAAGTTGCTTCACCAGAAATTATAAACTTTTTTAATTTGTCCATTTATAATATACCAGAGATTGATATACCAAGATTTGAAGATAGAGTCTCAGACTTTGATCTCTTTTGGAGACACTCAAGTGGTTTAGCTTATGAGTTAGCATCTATGATGTTTCTACCATATATATACTTTTTTATAAAAACATTAGAAACTAATCAAAATAGATATTTAGTACTTTATTCACTCACTCTTTTTTTAGCTTTTACATTTCATGGAGGCTCTGTTGTTTTTCTTATACCCATAAGCATCTTAATCCTTTTTAACTCCATCATCTATCAAAAACTTTCATTAAAACTTTTTAAAAAAGGTTTACTTAGTATTTTAGGTGCCTCTTTTTTAGGTAATTTATGGATGTTCGCCATGATAAAATATGGCTTACCAGAAGATGTTGGTGCTGCTATGCCTATACTAGACGAACTCCTATCGACAAAACAAAATACAGAGAATATTATAGAAGATGATAATACAATAGAATTGATATTACATACAGATATACAAATAATATTTATAATAGTTAGTATTTTATTTTTACTGTACTCATTTTTTTCTAAGAAAAAGTTTCTACTAAACTCTTTTGCTTATGTCCCCATAATAACAATGGTTATATTTTTTGCAAATAATTTTGGTTTTCCATCTTTAGTTTTTTTTCAAAGGGGCATCACTTATTTACTTTTATCATTTTCATTGATTAGTGGTATTGTTTTTTATGCTATATTTATTAAACCTATTAGATTTTTTACAAAAAAAACTTATGAAAAGAAAATTCCATATATATTTGCTTTTGTGTTATTGTTGATTATCCTTAGTACTCCAAAATGGCATAATAAAGAGATATTTTGGCAAAAAATAACAGATATAGAATATGCAGAATCTTCATATATTATATATGATATTGAGACTAATTATCAAGCATTTACTTGGACAATAATTGCTGATAATCAAGCATATTCTAAAGTGCTTGGAAAAGGTTTTCATGTTGGTACCAACACTTTTATCTTTAATTATGATCCTAGAGATGAATACCTTAAGATACCTACTGAAACTATTTTTATTATTCAAGAACATATTGCAAATAGCTATCAGGGTTCTGGAGATTGGTGGCTAAGATGGAAAAATGATATGTCTGATAACATTAAAGAGTGGATTTGTATTTATAACTCTACACATAATAATTTAGAAACTTGGTATAATGGTGGGGATGTTATTGTATATAAAATAGATAATTCAAAATATATAAAAAAATTAAATGATATAGCTAAACAAAAGAAAAGAAAGAGATGATTGAAGATATAAGGTATTATTTAAACTATGAACTACCAGAGATTATAAAATATAATTTAAATCTTTTTTTGGATAATATAGATAATAGCATAGGTATATTTCCATTAATCTTAATAGTGGCTTTTGTATCTTATATACTTTATAGTACAAAAAATAAACATATTCAAAACTCAATTTTTAAATCACAAAATATTTTTTTTGAAGACTTAGGAAGAATAGATAATCTTGAAGAAGTTGAAGAATATATATTATCTTACAAAGATGAAATAGGTGCAAAATATGCTGCTTTTTATGAAAAAAGAGGAAATAGTTTTTTACTATTAAATAAAGATACTACAGATGATGAACAAACTATTTTTGTACCATTAAAATTAAAAGACTCTACTAGAAAAAGAGATAAACCAACAGGTAGATATAGAGTTTATAACTATATTAGTAATAATCAAAAATTTCTATTAAGATTTTACTCTTTAAAAACAATTGATTTAAATGAGTATGCAGGATTTATAGAGATGATTCTACAGTATTATAATGTATTAAAAAAAGCTGATACAACAAATATAGACCAGCAAATACAAAACCATTCAAAAATAATTTCAGAACATATTCATGGTGCTCAATTAGGTCATGATAGTTTCTTAAAATTTATGTTATCGCTTATTATAAAAGTATCAAAAGTTGATGGAGTTAGAATATACTCAGATACAAAAGAGATAAAGTTAGGTACTATTGTTGATAAAGATGATGTTAAAAAACTTTTTTATATTAGAAATACACCTTATAAACTAGAAGTGTATGGAAAAGATAAACTTAGCTCAAAACAGATAAGTAGTATCGGTGCTTTTTTAGAACTCTCTGGTACTTTACTTTTAACTTTAACAGAAGACAGCAAAATTATAGATACATACTTAAACTTTTTACAATCTACGACTATAAATATTGAAGATGAAAATATTTTTTATAAAAATCATTCAAAAAAAGTATCTATAGTTGCTTCACAAGTATCTAAAAAGTTATTTTTAGGGCAAGATAAAATCAAAAATATAGAGATGGCAGCTTCTATACACGATATAGGAATGGCTGGAGATATAAGTACACTTATAAACTCTAAAGATATACTTCAAGATGATGATTTTGATATAATTAAATATCATCCAATAATAGGAGAAATAATTGTACACCCAATCTCGAGTAAATACCCTATATCTGTGATTATCAAATATCATCATGAAAGATATGATGGAAATGGTTATCCTTATGGACTAGTAGGAAATGATATCCCTATAGAAGCTCAAATACTTGCATTTGCTGAGACTTTTATAGGTATGATAGGTGATAGAGAGTATAAAAAAGGCTTATCATTTGAAGAAGCTCAAGAGGAAGTTAAAAAGATGTCTTCTAAAGCATTTGGAGCAACAATAATTGATGCTTTTAATGAGGCTTCACAATCTATACAACAAAGATTACAAAGGTTAAATTTTGAATCTCAACCAACCATTTAGCAAAAAATTTATAGAAAGATTTGAAATTGTAGTGTTAGAGTATTTTTACTACAACAAGTATCATAAGTTTCATATAGTTCCATCTTTTTTAGAATTTACTTCAACTATATCTTACCTACCAATTTTAAGTTATACAGATATAGAGTATAAAGATGTTCAAACTCTACTGAAAGAAACTAAAAATTTTAAATACATAGTAAAAGTTTTAAACCCAAATTATAAAGAGTTTAAACAAAATGATACTGTAACTATGAGGTTGGATATATCTTCTCATAATTTTGAATATATTATGCAAAACCATATAGAATCAAGATGTAGAACATACATAAGAAAATCATATAAAGAAAACTTGACACTAAAAAAAGGTAATGATAAAAAACTAATAGTTGATTTTTATACTCTATATTCCAAATCTATGCACACACTTGGAAGTCCTGCTTATGCTATAGAGTTTTTTAATGATTTGGCTCATGTTTTAAAAGATGATGTTGATTTTTTTATCTGCTATAAAGATGAAAAACCAATATATACAACTTGCATACTTTATGATGATAATATAGCTTGGTCAGGATGGGTTGGAAGAGATAATAACTATTCATCATCTAAAGCTGGTTATTATCTATTTTCAGAAGCTATCAAAGTAGCATCTATTCAAAAGAAAAAAACTATTTTTGATTTTGGTAGGTCAGGTTATCTATCTGGTACATATACTTTTAAAAAGAAATTTGGTGCAATACCAATTAAAATAGATCTAATAACAAATATGAATAAAGGTAAAGATATCTATTCAAAATATAAATTTGCATCTATGCTATGGAGATATATACCTTTTAAAATAGCAAATAAACTTGGTAATATAATTGTAAGATACCTAGCGGAGTATTAACATCAACACATTTGTAAAACTTATTATCCCATTTTGTATATTTTTATATATATTTTACAACATAGATTTAACACTTATCTATAAAGAGTTTGAGCAAATAAACTATATATATGTAATTTTAATCATCATATACTCTGTTTTGAGTGATGTTTTTATGTCTTATAGATGGATGATAATATCTAAAAATAGTTGTTCTTTTAAAGCATCTTTACAAGCATACTTTCTTGCTTCACTTTTAAATATAATCCTTCCTGGCAGACTCGGTGAGTTATCAAGACTTTTTTTTCTAAAGAAATTTTTTAAGATACCGTATAATAATTCTTTTGCTATATTTACTCTTGATAGAAGTTTTGATGTTTTATTTATAGCTTTAGCCACTATTTTTGGGATAGGACTTTTAGTGTCAGATAATGCATATTCATACTACTTACCAATGATATTTATCATATTTTTAACTCTATTTTTTTATCTTATAAAACAAAAAAAGGAATTTATTTTTTATCTCCTAAGATATATACCATCTCGATTCTTAAAAATTTATATAAAAAAAATAATTATAACTATATCAAAAACTTTAACTCTTAGTATATTTTTTAGTGCATCATTTTACACCAGTTTAGTATGGTTTATTAATGCTAGTTTTTTTATTGTCTTTTTAAAATATGTAGTAAATTTTGATCTTAGTATAACTCAATATTTTTTAGTATATCTTGCTTCTGCTATTGGTATGGCTATACCTATCGCCCCAGCAGGGGTTGGAACATTTCATTTAGCTGTTATATATATGCTAACTAGCTATGGTATAGTATATGAAAAAGCAGTTGCTACAGCTATATTACTTCATATTATACAAATCATACCATCTATAATTGGTGGTTATTTTGTTATAATAAGTAAAGATTTAAAAGGTTTTAAAGATGGATATAGACTCTAAACTACCTGACAACTATAAAAATCATAAAATATGGTTAACACTAGATTTAGAAGAATTAGAAGATGCTAATTTCAATCTTATCAAAATTAAAGATTATAATATAAACTATGAATGTATAATTGATAAATGGTTAATGTTATGTGAAGAATTTCAAGTAAAATCAACTATATTTGTTCTAGGAACATTCTGTTTAAAATACCCACATATTGTTCAAAAAATCTACAATGCTGGGCATGAAATAGCATCTCATGGGTACAAACACAACCTAATTTATAAAGAGAATTTCAAAGATTGGATAAACTCTATAAATGATGCTAAAAAAATACTAGAAGATACAATTTCAAGTGAAGTTAATGGCTATAGAAGCCCTAGTTGGTCATTGCCAAATGATAAAAAATATTATCAAGAGCTATTAGAAGCAGGTTATAAATACTCATCATCATACTTCCCATTTAAAACATATATGTATGGAAATTCAGAAGATAAAAAAGAGCCTTTTAAAGTAGAACTTAAAGATGATTTTATAGTTGAGATACCTATCCCAAAACTTATATTACCTTTTAGTGGTGGATTTTATCTAAGAGTTTTACCGATGCCAATATTAAATCATCTATTTACTAAAATGCTAAAAAATGCTAAAAAACCTGTAATATATATCCACCCTTATGAATTGTTAGATGAAAATCTATCAATCTACTTATATAGTAAGATGAAGATAAATTTTGATTATTTTCTTGCAACATTTTGTACATCAAAACCACACAATAAAATAAAAAAAATATTAAAAAGGTTATAAGATGAGTAGTGATATAGCCATAGTAGTTCCCATATATAATGAAGAACATATAGTAAAAGAATTTTTTACAAATTTAAAAAAAACCAGACCAAATGATACTATAATAGCTGTTGATGATGCTTCAACAGATGCTAGTTCTAAGATATTAAATGATTTAAGTGGAATATACCTACTTACACATGAATTAAACTTAGGTCAAGGTGCAGCCCTTCAAACAGGGATAGTTTTTGCTAGAACATTAAATTTAAAGTATGCAGTTACAATAGATAGTGATGGGCAACATAATCCAAATGAGATAGAACTGTTTGAAAAGACCATTAAAAAGTATAACTGTGACATAGTATTAGGTTCAAGATTTTTAGGCAACACTATAAATATGTCAAAAACTAAAAGAATTCTTCTAAAATTATCTATATTTTTCACTATGCTTACAACAGGTATAAAGCTAACTGATTCACATAATGGTTTTAGAATTATAGATATTTCAAATCAAAATTTTAATATAACTCAAAACAGAATGTCTCATGCCTCAGAGATAATTGAGATGATACAAAAGTATAATCTTACATACAAAGAGGTTCCATGTACTGTAGTATATAATGATTATACAGTGCAAAAAGGTCAAAAAGTTTCTAACATCATAAACATACTTTTAGAAATTTTTTTTAATAGGATAAGTTCATGATTATTGTAAAGATTATTTTAATAGTTTTAATCGCTCTATCACTCTTGTTATTAGCATATTCAAATAAATTGAAAAATATAGGAAAACTAGTTTCAATATTTTTATTTATAATTGGTAGTTTTTTTATTATATTTCCAAATCTATCTGATAGTGTTGCTAGTTTTTTTGGTATAGGTAGAGGAGTTGATCTTATCTTGTATATATCAACTACTGTATTATTACTTTTAGTAGCCATTTTATATTCAAGAGAAAGAATAGTAAATAATCAGATTACTATACTTGTAAGAAATAAAACTATACAAAATGCAAAAAAACTATAGTGAGATAAAAATATGAGCCGAGCAAAAGGTAATTTAGCAGAAGATAAAGCTTGTGAATTTCTTTTTGATAATGGATTTAACATTATTGATAGAAACTTTTACTCCCGTTTTGGGGAGATTGATATTATTGCTATTAAAGATGAAGTTTTACACTTTGTTGAAGTGAAAAGTGGTGATGATTATGAAAAAGCTATCCAAAATATAACAAAATCAAAATTAGCAAAACTTATCAAAACAGGTGAAGTTTATCTTAAGAAAAATAGTTATAATGGTGATTTTGAGTACGATGCTGTTTTGGTAGTTAACAATAATATATCTATTTTGGAAAATATTACTATATAAAAGTAGAATTAATTAATTTTTATATAAATTAAAATAATTATTAAATAATATTAAGTATAATATTAGAATTTTTAATAGGGATGGTATTTTGAAAAGTAGAAAAAAGATTTCAATAAGGCTTAGTGCCGTTATGTTGGCTATGCTTGTTATGATGATAGGTATGTTTAGTTATAGCATGAAAACTATGAGCATAAAAGAAGCTCATTCAAAAGCTAGAATGGCAGCTGATATCGTTAAAATGGGACTTACTACACAGATGCTCCATGGAACTATGGATAAAAGAGAGGATTTTATTTCTCAGATAGAAGATATGAAAGATACAAAAAGCTTATGGCTTATCCGTGGTGAAGCTATAAAAAAACAGTATGGAGATGGAAATAACAATGAACAGCCCAGAGATAAGATTGATTCAGAAGTTTTAAATACTGGTGTTGAAAAAGTTATGTATCAAGATAACCTTTTTTCAGATGCTACCTACAGAGTTACTATACCTTATAAAGCTGAAGAGATAGGTTCTATAAACTGTTTACAATGTCATGATGTTAATGTTGGAGATACTCTTGGTGCGATAACACTAGAGATAGATATGAACGATATAAAAACCACAAGTTTAAATATAATAATGTACACTTCTATAATAGCTTTTTTTCTTATTGTTTTTATCAATATATTTTTTAGTAATCTTGTAAGACCTTATGTGTCTATATTTGATGCCATAAAAGATGTTATGAGTCAAGCTGAAAAGGGTGATTATTCTTATAGGATAGAAGATGCCTCTATAACAGGTGAGGCAAAAGAGGTTGCTCAATGGATAAATACACTTTTAATTAAACTTCAAAATACTTTAACTGAGATAGATGAAAAAGTGCAGATATTTTTAGCAAACAATGCCATAAAAGATTCTGACCCACTTATTGAAGTGAAAAATACAGTTACAAGACTTTCTAACATCTATCTTTTCCGTCAAGCGATAGAGCATGATGAGTATTTAGATGAAGTATATAATCGCTTAGTAAAAATATTGCATAATGAATTTAATCTTAATAATTTTAATATTTTTGAGATGGACACAGTAAACAAAACAGTAAATGTTGTTTACATAGGAAAAGAGCTTATTTGTGATATAGATGCTGGTTGTAGAGCAGATAGAACAAGCTCAACTGTTGATTCTTGTAATTATAAAGATTTATGTAAGAGAGTTATTGAGCCTTCCGATAAATATAGTTATATTTGTATCCCTTATACTATATCAAATGAATTGAATATTGTTCTTTCCATTATAGTATCAGGAGAGGAAGAAGTAAAAGAGGTATATAAACAGATACCGCTTATACAAGATTATATAGATGCTGCAAAACCTGAAATAGTTAGTAAAAAGATGACTGAAGTTTTAGAAAAATCAGCAAGAACAGATACCCTTACAGGTCTTTATAACCGTAAATTTTTAGAAGAAAATATAGCCAGAATATCAAAAGAGCAACAAAGATCAAATATCTCTTATGGTGTTTTAATGGCAGATATTGATCATTTTAAAATGATTAACGATACTTATGGGCATGATGTTGGAGATGAAGCTTTAAGGGTTATAGCATCCACATTAAAAGAGAATACTAGAGATTCTGACCTTGTTATCCGTTATGGAGGAGAAGAATTTATAATTGTGCTTTATAATTGTAATGCAGAATATTTAGAAACTATAGCAAACAATATCCGTATATCTTTTTCTAAAAAGAAGATAAAAGCAGGAAATGGTGAATCTTTTTCTAAAACTATAAGTATAGGTGGAGCAATGTATCCAACAGATAGCGATAGTTTTTGGAAAGTTATAAAATATGCAGATATTGCGATGTATTATGCAAAAAGTCATGGTCGTAATCAAGTTAAGATTATAGATGAAGAGATGAAGAAAAAAGTTGATTTAGACTCGGAGTATTAATTCTCTTTGTCTAATTCAACTTCATCAAGCAAGAGATGAAATCCACTTTCCTCTCTTGAACCTCTATCTTCATAAAATATTTTGCCATCATTTGTTACAAAATAGTGTCTTGGAACACTTTTTGTACTAAATTGGCTTGGAACTTTGTGTTGATCTCTTGAGAGATAAACAGGTATAAAATCTTTTTCTAACCTTTGCATAACAGATTTTTTTGAAAATGTTTTATCTTTTAATATGTTACAAAACCTACATCTGTCTGCACCTATAAATATATAAACACCTTTGTTTTGTTCTTTAGCAATATGAAGTGCTTTATCATAATCATGTAACCAATGTAGTTCTGTACCAAATAACTGAATACTTAACAAAGTAAATAAAATAATATTTTTCATAAAATCTCCTCATGTATTATATAAAAATAAAATAGATATACAACTTAAGTAATGTAACCATTATGAAACCAAGTTTTTTTATACTTTCATCATAAAAAAATAAAAGGATAACTTAATGACAAAGTTACTTTCAATCGCATTAGCAACTATAGTTGCATTTTCAGCATTAAATGCAAATGATGTTTTAAAAGGTAGTGGTGCATCTTTTCCGTATAGTGTATATCAAAAATGGATAAAAGCTTATAATAAAGAAACAGGTATCAAAGTTGATTATATAAAAAAAGGTTCATCAAAAGGTATCAAAGATGCTAAAAAAAGAGCTGTTGATTTTGCAGGAACTGACAAGCCATTAAGCCCTAAAACTTTAAAGAAAAATGGACTTTACCAATTCCCAGCAGTTGTTGGTGCTATCGCTATGGGTTATAACCTTCCAAATATAACAAACCTAAAACTAAGCCGTAAAGCTATTGTAGCCATAGCAGCAGGTAAAGTAAAATACTGGGATAACAAAGTTATAACAGATGCAAATCAGGGTCTTAAACTTCCACATGAAAAACTAACTTTTGTTCACCGTGCAGATGGTTCAGGAACTACTTATAACTTTACATACTATCTAAGTAAAGTTTCTAAAGGTTGGAGAAAAGCTTATGGTGCTAAAAAGTCACTAAACTGGCCAGGCAATCAACATATAGGTGGAAAAACAAACTCAGGTGTAGCAGCACTTCTTATGCAAACTAAATACACAGTAGGGTATATTGATTATGCAGATGCTAAAACAAATGGTATAAAAATGGCAACAGTTGAAAACCGTGCAGGTAATTATATAAAACCAACTTTGGAGTCTTTTCAAATTGCAGCTGAAAAAGCTACACTTGACCCTAAAAAAGATTTTTACTCAATCATAGCTGACCCAAAAGGTGCTAACTCTTACCCTATGGTAGCAGCAACTTTTATACTTGTTCCATCAGAAAAAACAGATACAAATAAAAATGTAACAAAGTTTTATAACTGGTGTTATACAGATGGTCAAGAGATTGCTAAAAGTTTAGGCTTCGTACCATTACCAGCTAGTTTAACTGATAAAGTTAGAACTTATTGGGCAGATAAAAATATAAAATAATATATATTCTTCTTACAGTTTCACCATCTAAGGTGAAATTTGTAACCACCATGTAACCAACTTTTCATATAATTTTTTTTACTTTAAAAGGGACTATAATACATGGAAAAAATCTTTCAAAAACTTTCACTCTCTAGTGCTTCACTTGTTTTTGTAATACTTCTTGGCATCTTTATAACACTTTTTAGTGCTTCAAAAGAGGCTATGACAGAATTTGGTCTAGGTTTTATTACTAACCCAGATTGGAATAAAGAAGTACCTATAGGGGATGCAATAACTTCTAAAAAAGCATCTGAAATATCACTAGATATGGATGATGAAGTAAGTGATGATGGTGGCTTACTTGCAGATGAAGATGATATGTTGGCTGATGAAGATGAAGAATCATCAGATGATGAGATGCTATTTGATGAAGATGCAGTAAGTGAAACTATAACTGTTTATGGTGGATTAGTTCCTATTATCGGTACTCTTTTGACAACTATTATAGCATTGACATTTGCTCTTCCTATTGCTATGGGGATAGCAGTCTTTTTATCTGAGATAGCACCTAAAAATATCGCTTACCCTATTGGTATAGCTATAGAACTTTTAGCTGCTATTCCATCTATCATATTTGGTATGTGGGGGCTTTATTATTTTGCTCCGATAGTTGCTGATTTGGTTGGTGGGTATCAGGTTTCATTACTTACTGCTGGGCTTGTTCTTGGTGTAATGGTTTTACCTTTTATGGCTGCTATTACAAGAGATTCTATGAACACAACTCCAGATGTTTTAAAAGAGAGTGCTTATGCTATGGGTGCTACTAAATTTGAAGTTATAAAAGACATCATCTTTCCATACTCAAAAGTTGGTATTATCGGTTCTATCATCTTAGCACTTGGTCGTGCTTTAGGTGAAACGATGGCAGTTGCTTTCTTGATAGGTTCTATCTTTACTTTACCATCAAAGATAACAGACCCAACTATCTCTATACCAGTAGCGATGGCAAATAACTTTGGTGAAGCTAGTGGACTTGGTGAGAGTTCACTTTTTTATCTTGCTCTTATACTGTTTATCATAAGTTTTGCGATTATTTCTTTTGCAAAACTATACTTTTTAAAAGGGGCTAAGTAATGAGACTTCTTGTCAATAAAATCATACTAGGGCTTTCAACTCTTTCAGCACTTATTGGGCTTGGATTTTTAGGTTGGATTTTAATCACACTTTTTATAAAAGGTTTAGGTTCTTTTCACTTTTCACTTTTTTTAAATGACCTTATAGATGGTGGACTTAGAAACCTTATAGTTGGACAGTTTATCTTAGCAGGGATTGCTGCAGCTGTAGGGATTCCACTTGGTATGGTAGCAGGGATTTACATAAGAGAGTATGGTCGTGGTAGGTATGCAAATACTATCCGTAACTTAAGTGATATAATGATGTCAGCTCCATCTATCGTTATCGGTGCTTTTGTTTATGCTATCATAGTTGTACCAACTGGTGGAACAAGTGGTTTCGCTGGTGCTGTTGCACTCTCAATTATGATGCTACCTATTGTTATAAACACAACGGACAATATGTTAAGTCTTGTACCAAAAGAGTTAAGAGAAGCAGGAATTGCTTTAGGTGCTTCAAAATACAAAGTGATTATAGATATAGTTATAAAAGCTGCAAAAGTTGGTATAATGACGGGGATATTACTTGCTTTTGCTCGTATTATCGGAGAGACTGCTCCACTACTTTTTACATCTGAGACATCTAACTACTTTAGTCTTGATTTGACAGAGAGTTTTCCATCTCTTACAGTTAGTATCTATGACTTAGCAAATGAGCCAGAGGAGTCTAGCCGTGATTTGGCTTGGGCAGCATCGTTTATACTTACAGTTTTAGTTTTAATCATAAACTTAACTGGTAGATTTATAACTAGAAACAAAAAAAGGTAAAAAAATATATTGAAACTATCCCATTTAAAACAAATAAACACATATCTAAAAAGATTTAAAAAGATTTCTGCTATCTATAGAATGACAGATACCACTATAAAGATAGCATTTGATAAAAACGATGAAGTATACTTTGAGATGCAACGCTCAAACTCTAGCATCTTTAAAGCACCATCTTTTACCCGTTCAAAAGTTTACAATGCACCTTTTGATGTTGTTTTGGCAAAAAGGTTTAATCGTTCAAATATACTAGATGTAGAAGTTATAAATGATGATAAAATCTTAAGATTTAAAACATCTATAGCATCTGCTTATAAACAAGAGATAACTTACTTACAACTAGAATTTACAGGAAAGTACACAAATGTAATCATACTAGATGAAGATATGGTGGTACTAGAAGCTTTAAGACATATCGATATTTTTTCATCATTTCGAGAGGTTAGAGTTGGTCAAAAACTTTTAGAGATACCTCCTGCCCCTTTTAAAGCAAAAGAGTACCCACTTGAAGATGTTGAAAAGTTTTTATACTCCATATATGAAAAAGATAAAGAACAAAAACTAAACTCTCTTAAAAAACAAAAAGTTGCATTTTTAACTAAAAAATTAAAAAAACTAGAAAAGCTTTATGATGCTTTAGCTGATGAAGATTCACTTAAAAATGAGATACAAAACTACCAACACTATGGTAACTTAGTTTTGTCAAATATGCACAACATAAAAACATACCAAAGTGTTATAAATCTAAAAGATTATGATGGAAGTGAAGTTAAAGTAGACTTAGGTAAAATCTATCCTAGTGCATCTGCTATATCTAATGCTTTGTTTAACAGAAGTAAAAAAGCAAAACAAAAACTACAACATCTACATATAGAAAGAGATTCTCTCTCATCAAAGATACAACATCTAAAACACTTTATACATACAGTAAAAGATGCAGACGATACTTCTAAAATAGCATTACTTTTCCCTAAGAAACTAAAAGGTAAAAAAACAAAAGAAAATGATTCTATAGAAACTTTTTACATAGAGGGTTATAAAATTCAGCTAGGTAAAAGTGAAAAAGGAAATATCGAAGTTTTAAAAAATGCAAAAGCTAGAGATATATGGCTTCATATGCGAGACAGACCCTCTGCTCATGTAACCATAACAACCGACAAACAAAATGTACCTATGAAAGTTATAGAAAATGCTGCAAGAATATGTGTAGATTTTACAATGTTCTCAAAAGATAAATATCTAGTAGATTATACCCCAAGAAGAGAGGTAACTATACAAGATGGAGCAAATGTTCTTTATAATAAATACAAAACTATAGAGGTATATAACTAAA
>Ga0256842_1001221_pt1 | contig 21125 bp, 23 predicted proteins | sample 4559240metaG_FD_185973 | JGI IMG/M metagenome (GOLD analysis project Ga0256842, IMG submission 185973) | Hydrothermal vent microbial communities from Guaymas Basin, Mexico - 4559-240 | ecosystem: Environmental > Aquatic > Marine > Hydrothermal vents | place: Mexico: Guaymas Basin | collected... | reverse complement strand
TGTTGAAGTTTAAAACCATCTTTCATAACACTAAAAACTCTATCTCCAAAGTATGCACCAGCTCCAAAATGGTAATCTTTATAGTGAGCATGTAGTTTTACTCCAGCAGTTAAATAATCTTTATCTGCATTTTTACTAAACGGATTATTTTTATAATCATCCAATTTCATATATTTTGCAATAGTTGTAATTTTAAGCATAATGCTATCAAAATAGATTTTATGCATATATTTTAAATCACTTTGATAAACATTAAATTTTCTAAAATCTGTGTAATATTGAGTAAAATTTACAAAGTTATTTTTATCAAAAAAATACCCTATCCCTGCTCCATAAGTTTTAGCATGACTTGTTGGTGCTATGTTGTCATTTAAAACATTTAGATGATTTAGATTTATAGTTACACCATTGTTAAATTTATGACTATATTTAGCATATAATTTTGAAACTAAAAGATTTTCTTTCAATGGTGGTTTTTTTGTTTCTGTGATGGTTCTTTCTAAAGTTAATTGATATGTTGAATTGTCTTTTTCAACCACACCTCCAACAGAATATCTAACCCCATAATCTTTTTGTATAGAGTTTTTAAAATCAAGCGATTCATAAGTAGTTGTGATGCTAGATTTCACACCTTGTGCCTGTAAAAAAGTTGCCACTAATAATGGCATAAGTATATATTTCATAATTTATCCTAAGTTTTATTTTTTTGTTAATTGATTTTTAGGATATTTTAGGTGGAGCAGTTGAATGATTTGTTGACTTTTTTAAGTGAAAGTTTAAAAGTTCATAACAAGTTGGTATTGCTTCAAATAAAACAAATATCTCATACGAACTATTATGATTTACAGCATCAGAAGATACAAGATTGTTAGCAAGTGTACAAATCTGACAAGATGATGAATCATTGTGATTTATATGTTTTACTTCATGTATAGATATAAAAATAGCAGTTATTATAATTATACAAGCAAGTAAAGCATTTTTCATTTTAGGTTAATTCTCAGTATTTACTAACCACATAGAAAATATATCTAAATAGTCCCAAAAAGATTGGATATATTCTTCAGTAATACCCTCATCAACTAAAACCTCAAGAAGTGGTGCATAAAGGATTAACCAACTTTTACGACCAGCTTCATCGATGCGAAATGGTGCATGGCGACCAACCATTTGGTGTTTACCTCTTTCTTGTGTAAAATAATCAGGCCCACCACAAACCTCTATAAGGAAACTAAAAGCATGTCTTTTTGCATCTTCAAAATCATCTTCATCATGGATAGGAAATAAAAAAGCTATATCACTTTTTTCTATAAGTTCATAGTGATCATAAACGAGTTTTTTAAATCTTTCTTCCCCTACTTCGTGTAAAAAAACAGGATGTGGTTTAGTTACAGGTGGACGAACACCTATCTCTCCATCTGTAATTTTTAATTTCATAAAAACCCTTATAATAATTTGTTAAAATTATACAAATTATTAGTTTAGGATACACTTTTAAAACGAAAGTTTTTCTATGATGACACCATTATCTTTAATAAATTTGGAAATGATTTCCGAGTGAGTATGCTCATACTCTTTAGCATATACAATTCTTTTTATACCACTTGCTATAAGATTTTTACTACATTCACTACATGGTTCTAATGTTACATATATAGTAGCACCATCTATACTGATGCCATTTTTAGCAGCCCAGATTATAGCATTCATCTCAGCATGAATCTCATAAGTTTTACTCCACTCATGATGTTCACTTGTATATTCTCCATCCCAATAATCACAACAGTTTGTATAACCAGCTGGTGTACCATTATAACCGGTACTTAGTATACGACCATTTTTTACGATAACTGCTCCAACTTGTTTTGAAACACATTTAGAAGCAGATGCTAATTCAGTTGCTATATTTATAAAATTTGTATCACTTAACATTATGGCATTCTTAGAACTGTTATATCTGCACTTTGTTGAAGTCTTGCAAAATAATCACTTAAAGTTTGTTCCCTTTTTTCATCCATTATGGCATTTGATATCTGATTTTTTACACTTTCAAAAGATGCTTCACCATCATTTTGAATATTTTTTATATAAAAACTTATAAACTCACCATTTCCATTTGGTGCTACTGGTGTAAATGTATTTACTTTTGTACTTTGTAGTAGTTTAGCTAGTTGAGGATTTATCTTGTCATAAAACAACACTTGTTCATTTGTTTGAATATCTGGAGAATATAACATTGGATTATTTATTTTTTGTTCTAGTCTTGCTTGGTTTTTTGAATGGTAAATTATAACATCAAAAGTTGCTGGATGCTTGAACTCAGACTTGTGTAATTCAAAATACTCTTTTATAGCATCTTCCGTTGGTGGAGTGATATGTGAATAAGCTATAGCAGAGTGTAGTTTTTGACTAAGTAATCTTCTTTTTATAGTATTTTTCAAATCATCTGAGCTTAAACCTCTTGAATCTCTGATAGCTTTATAGAATTGACTTACACTTAAGTTGTTTCTTCTAGCTGTTTTTTTAATCTCTTCGTAAACATCAGTAGAACTAACATTTATCCCTCTCTTTTTTATCTCTATATCTTCAAGCTTTTTTCTTATCAATAGATTTAGTGCATGTTGTGCATCAACATTTGAGAGTTTCATCTCTTTTTGTATATCATACATTGTGATAGCTTCATCTTTTACAACTACAGCTACTCCACCAACTACTTGACCATATAAACTAACAAACAATGAAAAAAGAAAAATTATTTTACCCATATAATACACCTATATCAAAATATAGTGCCATTTTACCCACCTTTAACAAATATTCGTCTAAAATTGCACTAATTTTTTACAAAGGTTTTTACATGGTTGTTACTCGTTTTGCTCCATCTCCTACTGGTTACCTACATATTGGTGGTCTAAGAACTGCTCTTTTTTCTTACTTATGGGCTAAAAAAAATGGTGGTAAGTTTGTTCTTCGCATCGAAGATACTGATAAAGCAAGAAATTCAGAAGAAGCTACACAAGCTATACTAAAGGCTTTTGAATGGTTAGGGTTAGAGTATGATGGTGAGATAGAGTACCAAAGTAAAAGAGATGATATTTATGCAAAATATATCAAACAACTTTTAGATGAGGGTAAAGCTTATAAATGTTATATGTCAAAAGAGGAATTAACTCAACTTCGTGAAACTCAAATGGCTAATAAACAAAGAACTATGTACGATGCTAGATACCGTGACTTTGATGGTACTCCACCTGAGGGTGTTGAACCTGTTATCCGTATCAAAGCACCTCTTAGTGGAGAGATTATTGTTCATGATGGTGTAAAGGGTGATATATCTTTTCAAGCTGAGGATATTTTAGATGACTTTGTAATCGCTCGTGCTGATGGAAGTCCAACTTATAACTTTGTTGTGGCTATAGATGATGCACTTATGGGGATAAATGAAGTTATAAGAGGTGATGACCATCTAAGTAATACACCTAAACAGATAGTAGTTTATGAAGCACTAGGTTTTGATATACCTAAGTTTTACCATGTTCCTATGATACACAACTCAGCTGGTAAAAAACTCTCAAAAAGAGATGGGGCGACCGATGTTATGGCTTATAAAGAGATGGGTTATACTCCACAAGCACTTTTAAACTTTTTAGTTCGTTTAGGTTGGAGTCATGGTGACCAAGAGATATTTTCTATGGATGAGATGCAAGAGTTGTTTAACCCTAAAGATATAAATAAATCAGCATCTATCTACAATACTGAAAAACTTGACTGGCTAAATTCGCACTATCTTAAAAACACTTCAAACGATGAGTTAGCAGAACTTTTAACTGCTTATGATTTAACTATAACTTCACATGACAAAAAAGAGATTTTACTTGATGCTATGAAAGAGAGAGCAAAAACTTTAAAAGAGATGGCATCTTTAATAAGTGAGATTTTAACAACTCCAACTTCTTACGATGAAAAAGCAGTTAAAAAAGGTTTTAAAGGTAATGCTATAGAGGTATTAAACACTTTTGGAGCAAAACTATCTGCAAAAGAGGAGATGCATCTTCCAAGTGAATACCACCATTTAATGGAAGAGGTTATAAATGAGATGGAGATAGGTTTTGGTAAGATTGGACAACCTCTTCGTATAGCACTTCTTGGTAAGATGGGTGGACCAGGTCTTGATGTAGTTATGGCTGTGATAGGCAAAGATGAAACGATGCTAAGAATAGCAAATGTTATAACTTCTCTTTCTTAAGAGAGGTTAATCTAAAACATTTTTAAATGATTTTAAAATAATCTCTTTATGGTTTACACCTGTATCTGAGTTTAAAATCATTTTTAGCATATCATCATTTAAAAACTTGATATAAAAATGTTTTATATATGGATAACTATAACTTTTCTTAACAGTTGTATAGATATACTTTTTATTTATATTTAGCTGCATTAACATAAATAGTGTAAATGTAACTATTATAACAACCTCAATCACAGTTATTAGTTTTGCAAAAAGCATTTTAATCTTCTCGTTATTTACAAATTTTGCACTAAATCTATATAAAACACTCCAACTATAATAAACTATAACCACATTTAAACTAAAAGCTATAAGGATAAGTATAGTGTAGGTGTCAGCTAATATAATATGCCATTTACTTAGATAACTAGCAGTATAAACAGCAAATTTTGTACTGATACTAATCAAAGCAAAAACTTTAAAATATTCAAAAACTTTTATATATGTTTTTCTACTATAGTTATAGTAAGTTCCAAATGAGATAAGTATAAATAGAACTAAATCTATGAGTATGTAAGGGTTTATAGAGTTAATAAATGTCATCTCATTATGGTATCTGTATATACTTTAGAGATAGCTTTAAGAGAAATTATTATATAATCTCATTATGTCATATTTACAAAATACATTAAATTCTTATTGGCTTTGGAGGGAAGTTTCCTCAAAACTTGGTGTGTCTAATCCAGCTTATAAGTATTGGAAAAATACCCCTAATCTAAAACTAAATAATAAATATATATTTATACAAAAAAAGACACTTCCAGAAAAACATAGTCATATAGAAGAGATTTTAACAGATTTATCTGGTCACCTACCTATAAAATATGCATCAGATAGACTTCATGTCAATGAACATATATTTTCATACGATAAGATGAAACTTTATAAAGAGTTTGAGTACAAATATGTAAATGATGTAAAATTTGTAAATATAAAAAAATTTCTTAAAGAAAATGGTATAAAAATAGCAAAAGATTCTATTATGCAACTTGGTAAGATAAAAGACTTAGAGATAACTCCCGAATCAACATTTTATAATCTTAAAAATGATTATGGTGTAGTGGTTTATAACTAAATGGATACTTTCTTTTTAGAATATAGAGACCCTCTCTTTTCAGTTATCATTTTTTTTGTTTTTGTTTTTCTTATAACTTTTATATCTTATTGGTGGGGTAGATATAGAGCAAATAAAGACAACCAACATTTAGATAAATTTTTAAAACAGTTTCATTCTACACCATCTTCAAGTGAGTTAAAGATTTTGATAAAAAGGGGTGATTTATCTCAAAAATCTTGGCTAATTTTAGCACAAGCATATTCAGATAATGGTGAATTTGAAAAGTCTATAGAGATATATACTGAACTATTAAAAAATAAAAATAGTAAAGAGATACTTTTTTTACTTGGTAAAACATATTTTAAAGCAGGATTCTTACAAAGAGCCAAAACAGTTTTTTTAGAGATATTGGAAAACAATCCTCGTACACCTGAAGCTTTACAATACTTACTTTTAGTTTACGAACAGATGCGAGACTATGAATCAGCTTGTGATGTTTTAACACCACTAGAAGAACTAAACCAAGATATACTAACTCAATCAAGTTATCTAAAAATAATGATAATTTTAAATGACACAAACTTATCTTCACAAGAAAAAGTAAACAAACTTATAGATGTTTATAACTCAACTAACTCAAATACACATATCATTTTTGAATACCTATTTAAAGTAGATACTAAAGTAGCATGGAAAAATCTTGATACTACAAAAAGTGAACTATTGTTAGATGTTTTATGGCTTGTAGATACAAAAGATTTGGATTTAGATATAATTACACAAAGTAGTTATCTAATGGAATTATATACAGCTAGGGGTGATTTAAACCTTGCAAAAAAAAGTGAAGTATTTGAATTTGATATACTTATAAACTTACACTCCAAATCAAATGCTACACTTAGTTTTGAGTATGTTTGTCAAAACTGTAAACAAGTATCTCCATTTGCTTTTAGTAGATGTTCAAAATGCCATACAGTAGATAGTTCTACTATAGAGTTAAGTTTAGTAAAAGATTATTATAGGAATTTTAGTGAAGAAAATAACTCTTTTCAGTGATGGAAGTGCCTTAGGTAACCCTGGTCCAGGTGGCTATGGAACTATTTTAAGATTTGGTGATGTTGAGAAAGAATTTTTTGGTGGAGAGAGTCATACCACAAACAATAGAATGGAACTTCTAGGTGTTATAGTTGGGTTAAAAGCTTTAAAAGAACCATGTGAAGTTGAAGTTATATCTGACTCATCTTATGTAGTAAAAGCTATAAATGAATGGCTAGTAAACTGGATAAAAAGAGATTTTAAAAAAGTTAAAAATATAGACTTATGGAAAGAATACATAGAAGTGTCAAAACCACATAAAGTTCATGGAACTTGGGTTCGTGGACATGATGGACATATAGAAAATGAAAGATGTGATACTCTTGCAAGAGATGAAGCTGAGAGACAAAAAACAAAACTAACTAAATAATTATCTTAGTTAGTTTTATACTAAAATATAAAAAGTAAAAAGTAAACCCATATACCAGTAAGTGATGTAGCAACTACCCCACTAAAAACTACCTTACCTGCAAGTTTATGTTTTTGTAGTTTTACTTGTTTATGAGCCATTAAAAGTGTAGTTACCCACATGATTAATGTTACAACTGATATAGTTATATGAAAGATTAACACGAAAAAAGCATACCCATGAGATACCCCACTATCTTTCATAAACTCCTCAAAACCACCAACCATTCTAACACCTGTTTCAAAGTATGTTAAAACTATAACTGAAACTATAAATATAACTCTTTGTGCATAAGCATGATACTTGTATAGTTTTTTCTTTGCTAAAAATATAGCACTACCAACTAGAAGTGGTAAAAGTGCTACTATAAGGGTAACAAGATCCATAAAAAATGGAGCTCTTGTACCTAAAAAACCCTCTCCAAACATAATTAATCCTTTTTCTTCTTCTGATAATAAATATACCATGAACTAAGTATAGCTAAGGTTACTAAAACTACCATAGTAATCTGTTTAAGATACACATCAATTAACTCTTGATTTTCACCTATAAAATAACCTATAAGAGTAAGTATCAAAGCCCATATACCAGCACCAAGTGCTGTATAAGTTGCAAATACTGCTAAGTTCATCTTGGCAATTCCAGCTGGGACAGATATAAGTTGTCTTATACCAGGGATAAGTCGTCCAACAAAAGTAGATATATGACCATGCTTTAAGAAAAAATTATCCATTTTTTGGAGAGTTTGTTCTTTTATAAAAAAGTATTTTCCATATTTTACAAGTATCTTTCTACCTAAAAGCAATGCTAAATAATAGTTAGTAAATGCACCTATCATAGAGCCACTAAGGGCAGAGGTCATTATAAAAACTATATTCATCTCACCCTTAGATGCTAAGTAACCAGCTGGGATAAGAACTATCTCACTAGGAAATGGTATAAATGAACTCTCAATAGCCATCATAATAAAGATGCCCAAATATCCCCAGTCAAATATAAGGTCAACTAACTCTTGTGCTAATTCTTTTATCATTTTATATTCTCTTTAACTGCTTTTATCATCTGTGAAGCTACATCTTTTTTGGCATAACCCAAAAGCTTTTCACTTCTTTTTTCCAAATCTTCATCTAAAATACTCAATAATTTTTCTTTTAAATCATCACCCTCTCTTTGACACCAACCCATCTCGTTATCTACTATAAACTTTGCATTGTAGTATTGATGGTCACCTGCAGCATAAGGGTAAGGGATAAAAAATGACACAAGACCATTTACAGTTAGTTCCCAAAGTGTAGATGCCCCTGCTCTACTAACGGCTAAATCTGCTCTACTCATAAGTGATGGCATCTCTTTAGTAAAAGCATAAAGTTCCACATCTATACCCAACTCTTTATAAGCTTCTTCAACTCTTTGAAAATCACTCTCACCTGCTTGATGGATGATTTTTATACCTTTTTTATCTAACTCTTTTGCAACACTTAAAGCCAAATCATTTATAGCTTTTGCACCATGTGAACCACCCAAAAATATGATAGTTTCTAACTTTTTTCTTACCCTTGCATTTTTATAAAAAACATCTTTTACAGGGTAACCTTGTATAGTTGAGTTTTTATCATAGGCAGATATAAAACTTTTTGCAAATGGTTTTAAAAGTGAATTTAAACGACCAGAGACTGCATTTTGTTCATGTATATAAAGTGGTATAAACCTACTTAAACTAGCTAAAGATGCAGGAGCTGCTGAGAAACCACCTACACTATAAGTAGCTTGAATATTATGTTTTTTTAAAATCTTTCTTGATTTAAAAAAAGCTTTTAGTATATAAAAAAGTGATGTTAATTTTGCAAAACCTTTTTTATCTACAACACCTGAAGTTTGCAAAAAGTAAACACTACAAAAAGCTGAATGTTTTGCAAAATACTTTTGATCTTGACCTTTTGTTGAGCCTATAAAAATAACCTCGTGACCATTAGCAACAGCAGACTCAACAAGTGCCTCTGCTATCATAAGATGCCCACCAGTTCCACCACCAGTTATACATAGTTTCACTCTAATTCCTTTTCGTATTTTGCTTTTTTAGATGCCATTAGCACCATACCTACTCCAAAACAAGCACCAAGCATAGCTGAACCACCATAACTTAAAAATGGAACTGATATACCTTTAATCGGAGTAAGACCTGTTATACCATAAGCATTTACTAAAAATGCAAAAGATAGCATCAGACCTATACCTATACTAAAAAGGTATATTGCCTTATCTTGTGTTCGATTTGCTACTTTAAAAATCCGTTGAAGCATCCATAAAAATATAAAAACAACAAACAACACACCAAAAAATCCAAACTCTTCAGCAAGACCAGCTAAAACAAAGTCAGTATGAACCTCAGATAAAAAACCAAGTTTAAATGTACCAGCACCAAGACCTGTTCCAAAATAACCACCATTGTATATAGCATTTAAAGAGTGGCTTATTTGGTATGGTTCAACCTCTGAGGGAACACGAAGTTTCTCAGCTATAGATGCTGGAAAAAACTCTAGTACACTGTTTTGAGCCAATGACCACCATGATTTTATACGAAGTATTCTATGTTCAGCTGTTGCAATAAAAAAGATAAAAAATCCTAAACTAGGTAGTAGTAATGATAAGAAAAACTTAAAACTACTCCCAGCAAACATCAACATTATAAGAAGAGTTAAACCTAAAACAACAACTTGACCTAAATCATTTTGTAAAAAAGCTATCATAAACATAGCACCAATAAAAACTAAAGCATAAGGAGCAAATCTTTTAAACTCATTTACTATACCCATATTGTCATGGTCACCAAGCTTTCTACTAAAACTCCAAGCTAAAAAGTATATAAATCCAACTTTAAAAAACTCAACAGGTGCTAGTGAAAATCCAGCTATTTTTATCCATCTTTTTGCACCACCAACGGCCGAAACTAATGATTCTGGTAAAAATGGCATAAGTGCCATTAAAATCGCTGAACCAACAAAAAGTGAAAGTCCTATTGGGGTAAGCCATTTATTTGGGTCTAAAAGAGATAATCCCCACATAAGTGTAATACCTAAAACAGCAAAAGCAACTTGACGAACAGCAAAATGATACTCACCTGTACTAAAAAGTAAAGTGATATAAGGAGATAATGTATATGAAAGTAAAACACTAATACTGATAAGAATTACAACAAGTGTAAATAATTTTCTATCAGCTACCATAATTTACCTACTTTATTTTGTTTATTTTTAGAACAAACTCTACTTCAGCTTTAGAAAGATGTAACTCTTTTGATATAGTATCAAGAGAGACACCCTGTTTAAAAAGTGAAATAATTTTCTCATCATCATTACCCTGAACAGAACTAGGAACGGCTATCTGTTTAACACCACTTTCAACTGAAGATATTCTTGATTCTATTTGTAAATCGATAGCTTCTAAATTTTCTTGAACTTGTTTTAGACTAACAGTTAAAGGATGAACCATATCATAAACACTTCTTTCTATCTCTTGATATATCTCATCATCACTCATTCGTGCAGATTTTGATTGTATATTTTTTTGAGTCTGATCTAATTTCTTTTTTAGGTAATAAATCTCTTTATTTAAATCTTCAACAACAGAAGCTACAGAGCGTATATTTCTGTTATAAGTTGAATCTTTCATATAAACATAATAAAGTAGATATAAGATAATAGCTGCCATAGCAACAATGATGTACTCAATAGATAAGTTATGCAAATCAAACATCATCTTCTAGACCTACATTTGTCTTTAGCTTCACGAATAAGGACTCTTTCTCTTGCTGTCATATAAGCACTCCACTCTTTTTCATCTCTTTCATGAATTTTAACGATTTTTGCAAGTGTTTTACTTTGAGCTCTAAAAAACATCCCTATATCTCTTTTTGGGTGTACTGGTAATTCAACTCTACCATAGTATTCTCTCCCCTCTTTTAAGAGTGGTGTTTTCATATAAAAATGTTCAAAACCTATAGAATCTATATTTGCATGGGTTGAGAGTTCAACCCTTGTCGGTACTTCATCTTTTATAAGCATTTCAAGTGCATCTATTTTGTTGTGCATAGAGATTAATAACTCTAGTAAAATTGGATCTGTATCAGCTGTTTCCCCTTTTGCTTTTGCTAACTTTAACCATCTATGGATAGGGTCATCATCTGATTCACTTAGTTGCTGATACTCCCTTTCAAATGCTTCAGAATTAAGACTACTTGCTGAAAAAGACAGATGTATAGGGGCAGGAACTAAACGAGGGATACTCATGCAACAACCTTATCAATAATAATTAAAATAAAAAATAAAAAACCAAGATAACCATTAACGGTAAAAAAAGCACGATCAATTTGAGTGAAATCTTTTCGCACTAGATAATGTTCATAAGTTAGCATAACCATACTAGCGATAACTGCTAAAAAAGCAAATATCCCGAGTCCAGCCACCCATACAAATAAAGCCCAAAAAATAATAGTTAATGAGTGAAAAATAGTAGATATAAAAAGTGTAGCTTCTGCACCAAATTGTGATGGGATTGAATAAAGATTATTTTGTTTGTCAAAATCTATATCTTGTAGAGAATATAACAAATCAAATCCAGCTACCCAAAAAATAACACCTAAACTAAGCATAACACTCCAAGCAGGGATACTAGCTTGAACAGCAACTACCCCAGCGATAGGAGCAAGTCCCAAAGATATACCAAGAACAACATGAGCCAAATGTGAAAATCTTTTAAAATACGAATAACTTCCTAACACTACCAATATAGGAACACTCATATAAAAAGCCAATGAGTTTATCATATATGCAACAAAAACAAATATAATTGCATTAACAACTATAAAAGCCAAAATACTAAAAGCATCAAGTCTTCCATCAGCATTTGGTCTATCTTTTGTTCTTGGATTTTTAGCATCTATGTCAGCATCTGCATATCTGTTTACACCCATAGCAAAGTTTCTAGCACTCACAGCTGCTAATGCACCCATAACAAGTAACCAATACCCAAACCATCCATCAGCTGATACCACCATAGCAATAAATATAAAAGGCAGAGAAAAGATAGAATGTTCAAACATAACAAGTTCATTAAAATCTTTTAGTTTTTGTATAACTTTTTGCAAAATAATCCTCGAAAAATAATTAAAGCTTATTTTAGCTAAAGTTGTTTTAAAATGATATAATTTCATAATGAATAAAGATATAAAACAATTAGCGATTATAGGACCAACAGCATCAGGTAAAAGTGATTTAGCTATAAAAATCGCTCAAAAAACAGATGCATATATACTTTCTATAGATTCACTAAGTATCTATAAAGAGATAGATATAGTTTCAGCAAAACCATCAAAAGATGAACTAAATACCATTAAACATTTTGGTATAGATGAGATATATCCAAATAAATACTTTAGTGTTGATATTTTTATAGACCTTTACAATAAAGTTATACAAAAGTGTAAAAAAGATAAAAAAAATCTTGTTATAGTTGGTGGAACATCTTTTTACCTTAAATCACTTTTAGATGGTTTATCTCCCCTTCCAGATACAACAGAAGATACAAAGAAACTTGTTAAGAGTAGATTAGAAGATTTGAATGAATCTTATAAGTTTTTATCTAAAATAGATAGTTCTTATATGGAAAAGATAGCTCCTACTGACAAATATAGAATAGAAAAAGCACTACTTATCTATGAAGCTTCAAAAATTTCCCCAACTAGATGGTTTGAAAAAAATCCACCAAAACAAATCATCAAAAATCTACCTATATTTAACATCGATGTAGAGAGAGATACTTTAAGAAAAAGGATACAACTAAGAACATCGAAAATGGTAGATATGGGGTTGATAGATGAAGTTTGTTATCTTGAACAAAAATACTCAAGACTACCAAATTCTATGGGTGCTATAGGCATAGTAGAAGTTTTAGAGTATTTGGATGGGAAAGTACATATAGAAGTAATGCTTCAAAATATATCAACTCATACAGCACAACTAGCAAAAAGGCAACAAACTTTCAATAAAAATCAGTTTAAAAACATCATATCTGCACCTCTTAAAAATTTAGAAAGTATGATTTTATCATCATCTCTGAGATGAAATTATATAACTTAAGTTCAAGTTTTGCTTTTATTTGATATAATTCGCAACTTTTAAAACTTAAAACAAGGAAGCTAATTATGGCAAGAAGATGTGCTATTAGTGGCAAGGGCCCTATGAGTGGGAACAATGTTTCTCATGCAAAAAACAGAACAAAGCGTCGTTTTTTACCAAATCTAAGAACAGTTCGTATAACTTTAGAAGATGGTACTACTAAAAAAATCAAAATCTGTGCAAAAGAATTGCGCACACTTAAGAAAAACTCTTAGGTTTTCAAGGATTACGCCATGAATCTTACTGATAGGATTCGGCGTTTTCTACATTGGGAACGAGCCCCTAAACCTGACATAAAACTTCTCCCAGAAGTTTATCCATATCTCAAAGAATTTCGTTTACCTCTTATTTTAACTGTTTTAACTATGCTTGTTGGTACAATAGGCTATATTATTATAGATGGTTTTACACTTATGGATGCTATCTACCAAACAGGTATAACATTTACCACTGTAGGTTTTGGTGAAACTGCTCCTATCTCAGATGCAGGCAGAATATTTACTATAACTCTTATTGTTGCTGGTTTTGCAACATTTTCTAGTGCTGTAGGTATATTGGTAGCTGAACTAAGCAAAGGAACAGTAGTTGCCGTATTAAAGGAAAGACATATGTTGTATAAAATAGCACGATTAAAAAAACATTTTGTTGTTTGTTATCATAATGATTATTCGATTGAGGTAACAAAACAACTTAGGATGAATCATATACCTTTTGTTGTTATAGATCCTAGTGAGGAGATTCATAAATGGGCAGAGGAGTACAAATATCCAGCTTATTTACAAGCTGAACCTCATGCTGAACTTACTATGCTAAAAGCTCATCTATCTTCGGCAAAAGGGCTTATAACTCTCTCATCTTCCATAGCTGACAACATAGCTATTATTGCTTCTGTAAGACTTTTTGAAAAAGAACACTCTTTACCAAAACCTTATTATGTTATATCTGCAGCAGATAGTTCTAGTGATGTTGAAAAGCTTAAAAAATTAGGCTCAGATACTGTTGTATCACCAACTAAACTAACAGCACAAAGAGTTGGTACAATGGCTGCTCGACCAGATATGGAAAATATGCTTGAGGAGTTTTTATATAAAAGTGATAATCCTTTAGATATGCAAGAGATTGTTGTACCAAAGTATAGTTGGGTAGTGCTTAAAAAACTAAAAGAAACACATATACGAGAGATGACAAATACATCTATCGTAGGTATAACTAAAAAAGATGGAAAATTTATAACTATGCCAAAAGGTGATATTTTGGTTACGAGTGAATGTAAACTTTTAGTAGTTGGTACACAAAATGGTATAAGAGCAACAAAAAGTATTTTAAGACAAAGACAAAAACCAAAGGAATTAAAATTTGTATAATATAATAGATATAGATGGTGGAGTATGTGCAAGTGCTGGTTTTTTTGCAGATGGTGTTAGTGCAGGACTTAAACCAAATAATGCTAAAGATATGGCTTTTATCTACTCTGATACTTTATGTGAAATAGCATCTGTTTTTACAACCAACAAAATGACAGCTGCACCAATAAGACACTTTAGAAAAAAAGGTGATTTTAAAACAAATTTCGTAGTTATAAACTCTAAAAATGCAAATGCTATGACTGGGTTAGCTGGTATAAAAGATATTGAAGAGATTTTAGACGAAGTTACATCTAACCATCAAGATATACAAAATCCTGTTATGAGTTCAACAGGTGTTATAGGTGTAAGAGTTCCAAAGCAAAAACTTATAGATGGAACAAAACTTTTTAACTTGACAAAAAAAGACTCATTATCTGCATCAAAAGCTATAATGACAACAGATTCTTTTAACAAACAGATATCTTTTAAAGTTGAACTAAAAGATGGTAGTTCATTTAATATAGGAGCTATAGCAAAAGGTGCAGGTATGATAAACCCTGCTATGGCTACAATGCTATGTTTTATAACTACAGATGCTGATGTATCTAAATCTGAGATGCAAGAGATTTTAAATGAAGTTACAAAAACTACATTTAATGCAGCAAGTGTAGATGGAGATACATCTACAAATGATACGGTACTTCTTTTAAGCAATGCAAAAAGTGGTGTTTATAATGCAAAAGCTTTTAAAGATGCTTTACATAAAATCATGCTTTTTTTAGCAAAAGAGATGGTAAGAGATGGTGAGGGTGCTACAAAACTTGTAACTTATAACATAACTGGTGCAAAAGATGATAAAGAAGCCGAAAAAGTTGCCAAAGCACTTTCTGATTCTCTTCTTATGAAAACTGCACTTTATGGACAAGACCCAAACTGGGGAAGAGTTGCATCAACAGTTGGTGCAAGTGGAGTTGAGTGTGATGAGCAAACTTTAAAAATCTCTTTTGATGAATACTGTGTATACGATAGTGGCAATCTTTATTTTGATGAAGAGATGGAGAGTAAAACTGCTAAGGTTATGCAAAAAGATATATTTACAATTAGTTGTGATTTGGGTGTAGCAGATGGATGCTTTAAAGCTTATGGATGCGACTTAGGTTATGAGTATGTTAAGATAAATGCAGACTATAGGACTTAAACCCTATAGTCCTCTTTAAACTTAACATATCTACTAGCAGATGCATATAACTCTTTTACATCTTCATCTGTTAACTCTCTAACAACTTTAGCTGGACTACCCATTATAAGTGAACGGGGTGGAAACTTTTTGTTTTTAGTAACCAATGAACCAGCACCTACTATAGACTCTTTTCCTATCACAGCACCATCAAGTATAGTAGCACTCATACCTATAAGACAAGCATCTTCTATGGTACAACCATGAAGCATAACACGATGCCCTATAGTTACATCATCTCCTATAATAGTTGGATTACCATCACTTTTATCATCTTTTTTGTAGTGTGTAACATGAATCATACTTAAATCTTGTATATTGGTTCTATCTCCAATAGTTATGTAATGAACATCGCCACGAACTACACAACCAAACCATATAGAACAATCTTCTCCACAACTAACATCTCCAACTACATCAGCTGATGTAGCTATCCAAGTATTTGAACCTATTTTTGGTTCTGTATTTTTAAACTTATGTATCATATTTTATATAACCTTTTAACTTTCTATAAATAGTCTACTAGCAAGTTCCATAGCACTACTAGATGTTTCTTTTTTCAAAACTTTATAAACACGATTTACATGATCTTCTAAAATTTTATGATTATTTATAGTTTTATCATTGCCTCTATCTATCTTCTTATAAGAACCATTTTCTTGTAACTCATGTGCAAGAGAATTATCTGAACATTGAAGTTTAAGTATCTGTATAATCTTGATTTTTGATGCTTCATCTTTTATCGCTGTAAGTAGTTCTATCCTTCGTACAAGATTTCTAGGCATCCAATCAGCTGAAGATATATAAACTTGATTTTCATCATTTTTAAAGTAAAAAACTCTTGGATGTTCAAGATACTTTCCAAGTATAGAGATAACTCTAATATTTTCACTTACACCTTTTATATTTGGTTTTAAACAACAAATACCACGAACGATAAGGTCTATCTTAACACCTGCTTGACTAGCTTTATATAAAGCACGAATCACATCATCATCAACTAAAGAATTTATTTTTGCGATTATTTGACCATTTGTACCATTTTTAGTTTCATTTTGAATCATAGAAAGTATCTGTGGTTTTATTTGTGATGGGGACATATAAAGTTCATTTAATTTCCCTTTTTTAGAAAAACCTGTAAGGAAGTGAAAAAACCTAGTTAAATCGTTTGTTATCTCATCTTTACTTGTCATATAACTCATGTCTGTGTAGATTTTTGCAGTTGCTTGGTTATAGTTTCCTGTTCCTAGATGAGCATACTGTTTTAGTTTTCCATCTTTTCTTCTAGTTACTAAAGCAGCTTTTGCATGGACTTTAAAACCTTTGATGCCATAGATAACATGAGCCCCAGCTTTTTCAAGTGCCTTTGCCCAGATAAGATTGTTTTCCTCATCAAATCTAGCTTTTAACTCAACCATTACAGTTACTTGTTTTCCACTTTCACTAGCTTCTATAAGTGCTTTTACTATAGGGGAGTTTGTTCCTGAACGATACAGTGTCATCTTTATAGAGACTACATTTGAGTCTTTAGAAGCACTTTGTATAAGGTTTACTATGGGATCAAAACTTTCATAAGGGTGGTATAAAAGTACATCTTGTTTCTCTAAAACAGAAAATAAATTTTCACCACTTGAAAAAGGTGGAATATTTTTTGGCTTAAAAGGGCTAGATAAAAGCTGTGCAAAATCTTTGTTTGAAACTATTTGCCATAAACTAGAAAGGTCTAAAAATGTATGAAATGTATAAATATCATCTTTATAAACATTTACATGTTGGTTGATAAAGTTTATGATTTCATCATCTGCATCTGAACCAACTTCAAGCCTTACTATCTCACCTTTACGACGAAGTTTTAAACCCTCTTCAAGTATCTCCATAAAGTCATCAGCTTCCTCCTCTTGTATCTCTATATCTGCATTTCTTGTTACTCTAAAAGATGCATATTTTAAAAGTGAATAACCAGGAAAAAGGTCTTCAACATGCTCTGCTACTAAACTCTCTATAATTACATAAGTACCACTATTTAACTCTACAAATCTGTTTAAAACACGAGGTACACGGATGATACCAAATCTCTCAATAGAGTTATCCTCTTCATCTGCAAGTTTTACAATAAGACCAAAACTAAGATTGTTTAGATGTGGAAAAGGATGTGTTGCATCTACTGCTATAGGGATAATAACAGGATAAATATGCTCATAAAAAAACTTACTTAACTTTTGTTTTTCAGTTTTATTTGCTTCGTTATATTTTATAACTTTTATACCCTCAGGCGAGAGTTTGTTTAAAATCTCACTTCTACAATACTCAACAACTTGTTGTTCTTGATGAAGTTTATGCCGAATCTGTCTAAGTTGTTGTAAAGGGGTTAATCTATCTGCCCCTGAAACAATAATACCAGCCGAAAAAAGCTTTTTAAGACCAGCCACACGAATCATATAAAACTCATCAAGATTTGTACCATAAATAGCCAAAAACTTTAATCTTTCCAACAATGGTAAAGACTCATCTTGTGCTTGTTTTAATACTCTTGTATTAAACTCTAACCATGAAAGTTCACGATTTATATAAAGATCTGGATTTTTAAGGTTTAGCATATTTTATCACCTGACATAATTTTATAGTTTTGCAAGAAGTCTATTATATCAAATAGAGTTTACTTAAATGTTAATAGACCTCTTATGTAACTTAAAAATGATTAAAAGTTGCTATTTGTGATAAGCTATCTTCCCCTCCTATACCCACCACCAGTATAATTTTTCTTAAAACACTTATGACAAATATTATGCTTTTCATTTTTTGGTAAAGGGTTATGACACATTCTACAAGTTCTTACAAACTCTGCTTGTTGTAAAGAGTTTTCTATGTACTTGTTTAGTATCCCCCTAGTTGTTCGTGCTTTTTGCTCATCTAAAAAGTGGTCTTTAAAACGGTAACTTAACCATAGATATAATGAAATCTCTTTTACCATATCTTCCACTTTTAGTAACTCCATCGCAGTTTTTGCATGAGTTCCTTGTAGTTTTGGTGGGGTGTATGGAACTGGCATCTCTTGTTCTAAAGCCCAGATGTAGTTGTTGTAAGATTCTATGATGTGTGGAGATTTTAGAGTTAAAGGGGCACAAGCTAAATGAAATTTTGTAGCTATATCTAGGTCATAAGTATCTACTATCTTTGATGCTTCTAACATATCATCTAGGTTTGATGCACGAAACGGTCCATTAAACTCCATATTTTCACCGAAAAATCTTAAAATCTCTTCTAGTGAATTTTCCTCTAAGATATTTGCTACAAGTTTTATGTGGTCTAGGTTTGCCATCACTTTAAAAGGTATAGTTATAGCTTCTATCTTTTTGTTAAAGTTCTTTTTTATAACTTTTAAAGTATCTCTGCCTAATGCTCCAACAAACCCTTTTTCATGTAAACCATAGCGACCTGCACGACCTGAGATTTGGGCTATCTCTGATGATTTTAGTTCCCTTTGACTTACACCATCAAACTTATCTGCTTTGGAAAACAGTACAGTTTTTATAGGCATATTTAGACCCATGGCTATAGCATCTGTAGCTATTAGAACTTGGGTTTTCCCCTCTCTAAACCTTTTGGCTTCCTCTCTTCTTACCTCAGGTGAGAGGTTTCCATAAACAACACTTACACTAAAATCTTTTGAGAACTGTTGTTTTAATCTTAGAACATCTTTTCTGCTAAATGCTATGATAGCAGTACCCTCTTGCACATCTTTAGCATCTGTATAATCCTCTAACAACTCTAGTGGATTTTTTCTCTCAAACTCTATGATTTCTAACTCTTCACCTAGGTACTCAGCTAGTGCTATGATGGCATCTTTTACATTTGGTGAGCCTGTCATTATAACCTCAGATGCTGGTGTACCTATGATAGCATTTGCCCATGCCCAACCACGGTCATCATCACCTATCATCTGTACCTCATCTATGACACAAACATCTACATCTACCTCAAAGTTTAGCATCTCTATAGTTGAACTTATATGTGTAGCTTCCTCATTTACAATTTGTTCTTCACCTGTTATGAGTGAAGCATCTATCCCCATAGCATTTAAGTTTTCATAACCCTCTAGTGCTAAAAGTCTAAGTGGAGCTAGGTAGTAACCAGTATCTGCTTCTTGGAGTTTTTGCATCGCTGTATATGTCTTACCACTGTTTGTTGGTCCTATATGAAGAGTTAGTTTTCTTCTCATACTTCTAGCTTGTGGGAAAAGGTTTTTAAAGTCCCTTATAGTTCTAGCCAAAAGTGCTTGTCGTTGTTTTTTTACAATCTCATCTTGAACATTATATATAAATCTTCTAAGAGTTTTTTTCTTTATCTTTGGTGTTATCACTAAGTTTACATTTAGTAACTCTTTTAGATGGTTAAAAACTTTTTCATATAACTCTTCATCTTTTAGATGCAGTAGTGATGCATAGTTGTTACACTCATGCACTAACTCTTTTAACTCACTTAAAAAAAACTCCTCTTGCTCATCTTTAGAACTTTGAACCACTTGTGAAAAGTCTAACTCCTTACCAGCCCAAATATCGCCAAGTAAAGATTCTAAGTCTATATGCAGGTCTAAAACATAGTTAAACTTAGAAGTTGTAAAAGGTATATCTACACTACTCTCAACTTGTGCGAAATACTCATCTTTTAAAAGTTCTGAACTGTTTACATCCAACTGAGTGGAGAGGATGCTCTCAAGTATATGTTCTTTTATCTGTGGATATTTTGAACTTTGTGGTGGAGATGAGCGAAGAGATGCTATAACCTCTTTTTTAGTTAAGTATTCGTGTGGGTCTTGTAGTTTTTCTATGAAAGTTTCTATGTAATTTTGTCTTTTTTTTGTTACTTCATCTTTGTCTTGTTGTATCTTTTTTACAATCTCTTCTTGTGAAGATTCATCTAAAAAGTCATAACTATAAGGTTTAGTTTTTAAAACCTCTATCTTGTAAAAACTCTCCCCATAAAGTACATAATGTATAGATGCATTAAACTCAAAACAATCATCTATGTCAAAAAGTCCTTCACAAGATTTTTGTATAGCCTCTCTTTTTACCTCATAACGGATATGTTTTAGTTTTGATTCCACTTTAGAGATGGTTATTTTTTTTGTTCTTGTATCTGCAAAAGCACGATGAAGTTCAAGTGCCTCATCATCTGAGATGTCAAGTTGCAAAAAAAGTTGCTCTAACTTCTCTTCCCTATCAAGTGATGGTTCTTGTGGTCTATCTGATGGGTAGATTACATCATTGTTCACAAAAAAGCTCATTATCTCTCTTCTTATATCGCTATCTGCTTCACTCCAAAGCATACGGGTAAGTTTTAAGAGTTCAGGTTTTGAGTGGGTAATATCTACTATCCCCATAGTATGAAACATCTCACTTAGAGTTTCAGCACTTACTCTCTCTATACCCACATCAAATGGGTCATTATCAAAGTATTTTTTTATTTTTTGGTTTATTTTAGTATTTTTTTTATTTCTTTTAGACATTTGGTATTATAACT
>Ga0256842_1001220_pt1 | contig 21125 bp, 28 predicted proteins | sample 4559240metaG_FD_185973 | JGI IMG/M metagenome (GOLD analysis project Ga0256842, IMG submission 185973) | Hydrothermal vent microbial communities from Guaymas Basin, Mexico - 4559-240 | ecosystem: Environmental > Aquatic > Marine > Hydrothermal vents | place: Mexico: Guaymas Basin | collected... | reverse complement strand
GCATCAAAATTTCTAATTCAAAAGAACCAATGGACAATTTCAATTGTCGGCGGACAAACTTATGAAAAATAATGAAGGCTTGTCAAGAAAAAATTGAAAGTAAAAATGATAAATTGCACAAGCTATAGCTTAAAATTATATTTTTTTGTATTAAAAAGAATATGTTTGAATGTTATAAAGACTATGCAAAGGATATTTAGGGTTCTTGTGTTGCTTATGCACTTTATCATCTGGAACCAAGGGGTAGGTTGTTTGTTGTTTTTGGGGCTCCTATTTATAAAGGGATGATCATTGGAGAACACAACAGAGGTACAGACATTGATATAAATCCATGCAAGGCAAAAAAGCTTACAAAATTAAGAGCTTCAGGCAAAGATGATGCAGTTATAATATACAAACCTAACTGAGTAAAATCCGTTACAGTAGTGTATTTCTAAATTTTTTATTAACAGAGCACTTATATGTTACAAAAGGGGTCCTTTTTATTTTTGAGTTCATTGACTAATATAATACATTAATTATTTATAAATTTTAGTTAGCCAATTGATGATTATGGTCTTTTTATAGGAGGAGGGAGTTATGTTAAGTATAGAGAAAAAATTAAAAAAGATAATTGAGTGGGAAGAGGTTCCCAAAAAGGATGTGTTATCTCTTTATATTGACGTAGATCCTTCAAAACCAGAAAATGCTGAAAAAGCATGGTTAAAAAGAGTAAAAAAGGCACTTAAAGAGCTCGTTGAAAATAACAAAGGAAATGAAAATCTTAATGAATCACTGATAAAAGATCTATCAAAAAATTTGGAAATTCTACTACCTAGTGGAAAAACTCTTGTATGTTTTGCCTATAAGGAAAAAGATGAGCTACAATATGAAAGATTTGAACTGAATATTGAATTACCATTATTGGATTTTAGAAATCAAGGAGTTGAGATAGCATATGGTCGACCTTATATTACTCCATTACTTTTTGCTATGGATGAATATGAAAAAACAGGAATCTTGGTATTAAATCCCCAAAAATGGCGCTTTTTAGAGGTATATTTAGGTGAAGTAACAGAGGATGAAGAGTTGTTCAAAGAAATTAGTGGAAAGGATTGGGAAGAGCTTCATAGATTAAGTAAACAAATAAGTGAAGAGATTGAGCATAGGATACAAAAAAGGGGTGGACGATTTGATAAACTTTCAATTAAAGAAAGGGAAGCTGCTAAGGTATCTACCTGGATGTCCAAATTGTATGGGAAGATGGCAAGACTGCTCGAGAAAATTGTGACTGCTGATTCAATTGAAAGGTTAGTTTTTATTGGCGAGCGGTGGCAATTGAGTTATTTTGAAACCTATTTATCAACAAGGATGCAAAACAAGATAGCTGCTAAATTGCCGCTAAAACCAGAGATAAAAGAGGCCTCTCCTCAGAATATTTGGAAATATACAGAGCCTGTAATATATGATATTGAAAGAGAATATGAAAAAAGGCTTTTGCAACAAATTAAAGAGCAGCCTGGGCTTTGGGGTATAGATCCTGTTTTAAATGCACTCCAGATGGGTAGAGTAAGAAAGTGGGTTATACCATGGTCATTAGATATAACAATATGGCGATGTGAAAAAGATGGATTTGTCGCAGCTTCACAGGATACTGCTAAAATTGTATGTAGTGATCCTAAACCTGTGAGATTAAAAGAATGCATATACGATCTTGCTTTGACCTATGGGGCTGAAATTGAATTTGTAAGGGGAGAGGCAGAAGAGATTTTACTTAAAGAGATGGATGGAATGGCAGCACTTGTTCGCTGGTAAATTAAAAGGCAGGGTTAATCCTGCCTTTTAATAATTGGATGAGGAATAAATTACTAAAAAAATAAGTTATAACAAGGAGAAAAAATTGAGACTTATTCTCTGGTATTGTGAATTATTTGGATGGAATCCTTCTATTAAAACCCTTGAAAATGCTACTGATGCTAAAGCAGAAAAATATGAAAACGTTGTTGTGGTTTTTGTGCATGTGGAACCAAAAGATGTAGAAAAGGGGAGTTCTGCAGAGACAAAACTCGTGAAAAATGCAAAATGGCTAGCACGCAAATGGAATACCAAAAAGATAATACTACATTCTTTTTCTCATTTAGGAGAAGAAAAAGCAGACCCAGATCTGGCCAAAAGGTTATTTGTTAATGCGTTAAAAAGATTAAATGATGCAGGGTATGAAGCAGTTATGTCTCCATATGGTTATTTTAATGATTTAGAGATAAAGGCACCAGGCCATCCCTTGGCAAGGATTTATAAAAGCTTTTAATATATTGTTAACTATAATGGAAATGGATATGAAAAAGTGCATTAATTTCATAGATGTCTTTCTTTAAAAATTTTTCTATCCAGCTTTTAGCAAACCTTATTTTGAGGTTGTTCTATTGACTTTGATTCACTATGAGGGCTAACGCCATGGAGTATCTACCAGCTTAGAGCAAAACCAAAGATCTACAAAAAAATGAAGGTTAAGCACCCTGTTGTTAGTCATTAATTATTTCATTTAACCCTTTATTATTAAATCAACTTTTTCAGGAGAGATAGTGGCAATTTTTCATCAATAGTCCTGCTTCTATTTGGAAACACATTTGCCTTCACCAATAAATCAATTTCTTCAACCAATTCTTTGTCAATTGTAATTGCAATTTTTGATATTGGCATTATTATCGCCTCCAAATCATAAAATATAGCATACAGTAGTTTATTTTAAGAGTTATGTTAATGCTCACTATTGTTGAACTTATCTATATTTCCCTTGTTTTTTTGAGAAAAATGTGAAATAAACAGGAAAACATTGTTTGTTATTGCTTTATATGTGGTTGGCACTATAAACATAGATAAAAAAACAAGGAGGTATAATTATGGCATTACCAGAAGTAGAAGTAACCAAGACCTTGGATGCAAGGGGACTTAGTTGTCCAATGCCCATGTTAAAAACAAAAAAGACTCTAAAGGATATGAAGTCAGGGGAAGTTTTAGAGGTTTTGGGAACAGATCCAGGATCTAAGAATGATATACCTGATTTTTGTAAAAAGCATGGATATGAATTTTTAGGGTATGAGGATGATCCAGGTGGATTTACTAGGTATTTGATTAGGGTCAAGTAAATTTAAAATGGAAATTGGAGCTTCCAGGGGGAAATATGCCTCTGGGAACAAAACTTCTGTGTCCCATTATAATCTGGGGGTAGAAAATGAATAAACTTGTTATAATAGTGAGGGACAAAGAACAACAATATGAAGCACTTCGCTCTAGTCTAGGTGCACTTTTGGAAATACCTGCTGTTACCATGGTGGTATTAGATCATGAGGTGGATATGTTTGAAGCCTATAAGGAAAACATGGAATTTTTCGATGAGATGGAAGGAGAGAGATATTCTAATAACAAGGCAAATGTGGAAAAATATGGTTTTAAATATGCAACTTTTGACGAAATAGGGAATATGTTAAAGGAAGCTGATATTGTAATCCCATTTTAAGGAGGTGGTATGTGAAGGTATTACATGTGCTAAAATCTCCACCAGATGAGACTGTGAATAAATTTATAGAAATGATATCAGGTGATGATAAAGATATATTTGTGTTATATGAAGGAGATGTTGATTGGGATAAATTTATTGATGAAGTTTTTGCCCATGACAAGGTAATTTGTTGGTGGTAATTTAAAAAATAGGGGTAAAATTATGGCAAAGTTGGGAATTATGGTTAGAGGGACTGATTATTTAGATTATGTGATAAATACAGCCAAGGCAGCTCACAAAAAAGGAATTGAAGTTCAGATATTTTTCACTGGAAAAGGTGTTTTGCTAACCCAAGAAGAAAGGTTTAAAGAACTTGTTGATTGCGCCAAGTTGTATGTATGTGATGTAAGCTTCAGGGCATATGGGCTGGAGGGCAAAGAAGTTTCAGGTGTTGGCTTTAAACAATTTGTCACACAAGCAAGAAACGCAGAAATGATTGAAGAGTGCGATAGATATCTGGTTTTTTAAAATAAGAGGGGAGGTAAAAAACTCCCCTTTTATTTATTTTTTTAGACTGTGGTTAAAATATATACTATGGTTGTATTGCAAAATATCTTGAAACAGCAAAAAAACAAAAGAGTATTTTTTTTTTAAATCCCCACCAAAGGGATATCTCTTCTTTTTTTAATATCTCTATTTCTTTGATCATGCATACTACACTGTGTTATCTATCCAAGGTAACTTTACCTTTGATTTTTCAATTAATAAATAAAGATAGAATCAAAGGGATGATTATACGCTATTAAACTTACAGGAGGATTTCATGAAAAAAATAGAGGCCATAATAAAACCCTTTAAGCTTGATGATGTGAAGGAAAAGCTCACAGAAATAGGGATTAAAGGCATGACTATAACAGAGGTCAAAGGATTTGGACGGCAAAAGGGTCATACAGAGATATACAGAGGAGCAGAATACGTTGTAGATTTTTTGCCAAAAATAAAAATAGAAATAGTTGTTCCTGATGAAATGGTGGATGAGGTCATCTCTGTTATATGTGCCAGTGCAAAAACAGGTAAAATTGGTGACGGTAAAGTTTTTGTGCTTCCTGTAGAGGAGGTCATAAGGATAAGGACCTCAGAAAAAGGTGAAGTAGCAATTTAATGTAAAAACAGTAAATCTCTGTGAGTTTGAGGAGTTAGGATTTATGGGGTAACAAACATAATTGTATAAATACCTATAATATTTTTTTGTAGGCAGTTGATTAGTTTTTGGACAGTAACCACACAAGCTCAAAAGCTTTTTGTCAAAATTTATTATAATTTCTCCCTTACAGTAAATTGCTGATATAAAAAAGTTATACTTGCATTTTTTTTATAGAAAGGATAAAGTCTTTTGCTTTGGATAGCAGCAATTGATTTCTCATGGAGCAAAAAACAAGGGAGGAGAAAATGGCTGTATGTGAAATTTGTAAAAAGAGGACAAGAATAGGGAACAATGTTAGCCATGCCAACAACAAGACCAAGAGAACTTTTAAACCCAATATCCAAAGGATAAGGGTTCAGCTTAAGGACGGAACAGTAAAAAGAATGAAGGTTTGTACAAGATGTATTAGAAGTGGTAGGATTGAAAAACCTTACAGGGATTAAGTTTTGTTAGACTAAAAAATGAAAAAATAGGCGGTCTTTAAAAACCGCCTATTTTTTATGTTTTGTTTTAGGCTATTTCTCAGCAAAGCTAAGCGCCCTTTTTAATCTATTTACGGTCCTATCTTTTCCCAATACCTCCATGGTTTCAAATAATCCAGGACTTGTAGTCTGGCCTGTAATACATATTCTAATTGGTTGAGCTATTAATTTGAATTTTATATTCTTTTGTTCTAGATAAGATCCAACTACGTTTTCCAATGTTTTTTGATCAAAATTATTTAATCTTTCGAATCTATTGGTTAGTTCTTTTAAATGGGTTACCACATCAGGCTTTAGGAATTTATCAATTAATTCTTTGGGATATTCGATCTCTTGATCTTTTTTAACAAAGAATCTTGCCTTTTCAGCCATTTCAACCATTGTAGTTGATCTAGGCTGTAAAAGAGGTACTATTTTTTCCAGATAGCCAAGGTCTTTTACCGTAAATCCATCTTTTGCAAGGTAATTTTTTAGAATTATGGCCAGCTCTTTTGGAGATTTCTTCTTTATGTGCTGGCTATTAACCCATTTTAGCTTTTCAGGATCAAATACACATGCAGAATTACTCAGTCTTTCAATGGAAAATTTTTCTATCATCTCATCCAAGGTAAATATTTCCTGGTCCTTATATGACCATCCAAGTCTAACAAGATAATTGAGAAGAGCTTCTGGAAGGTATCCAAGTTCTCTATATTCTAAGACTGACTTTGCACCATGTCTTTTGCTGAGCTTTTTTTTATCAGGTCCTAAGATCATGGGCACGTGACCAAATTGGGGAATGGGATATTCCAATGCCTCATAAAGTAGTATCTGCTTAGGTGTGTTATTTATGTGGTCATCACCTCTTAATATATGAGTAATGCCCATTGTTGCATCATCTACAACAACTGCTAGGTTATATGTGGGCATCCCGTCTTCTCGTCTTAAAACAAAGTCATCCAGCTCTTTATTATTTACAGCAATGGGGCCTTTTAAAAGGTCATTAAATACTGTCTCCCCTTCTAAAGGGGTTTTAAATCTAACAACCCTTCCAGGTCCAGGCCCTAATCCCAGTTCTCTACATCTGCCATCATACTTTGGCTTTTCTCCTTTTTCTCTAGCCCGTTTTCTCATCTCTTCCACTTCTTCTTTGGTGCATTTACAATAATAGGCCTTTCCCTGTTCAACGAGTAGGTCAATGTGGTGATTGTAAATATCTAACCTTTTGCTCTGAAAATAAGGCCCTTCATCCCACAATAGACCAAGCCATTCCATGGCCTCTAGAATCGACTTTGTCATCTCCTCAGATGATCTTTGAATGTCTGTATCTTCTATTCTTAAGATAAATTTTCCTTTTTTATTTCTGGCAAATAGCCAGTTAAATAGAGCTGTCCTCGCCCCGCCTATATGAAGATGTCCGGTTGGACTTGGGGGAAATCTGGTTACAACTTTTTCCATACCTATAGTCTCCCTTTAAATAACAAAACCGAATATAATATCCATTAACTTAGTTTAATCTTGGTAGTGTTAAACACCTTCAACATACTTTATTTCTGGTATCTTCATCTTAAGGATCCTTTCAATTCCATTTTTCAGAGTCATTTGGGCCATGGGGCAACCTGCGCAAGCACCCTGTAATTTTAGTTTTACAACATTGTCTTCAGTTACCTCCACGAGTTCTACATCTCCCCCATTAGCCTGAAGTTTGGGTCTAATCTCATTTATCACTTGTTCAACTCTATGTTTCATGATAAACTCCTTGAGCTTAAAATTAGTAATGGCCTTAACACGTAATTATTGCCTTCTCTATTGTCAAGTGGTCCAGTTGTGGATTTTTTATACTATGGTTTGAAAACTTGACTGAGCTTCTGTTGAGATTGTGTTAGAGGATTGTTTTATTAATTGCTTTAATGATGCAATCCCAATGTATGGTTTATTGATATTAATATGTTTATCTTGCTCATCTGTTTCATTCGTTTGACCATCTTTTTTGTGTTCCATCTCCATTATTTTTTCTGACTCTTTCTTTAATTTTTCAATCCTTGCCTTCATGGCCATTTGGGCTGCTTTTTGAGCCACTGCCCTATCTTGTGGAGAAGGATCAGAAGGAGCCAGCGCTGCCCTTCTAATGGTCTCGGCCTTTCTTATTGTTTGGTCAGGATTTCCTGGAACAGGACTCACGTCAATCTTTACTTCTCCAGCAACAGCGTATCTGTTTCCATCAGGACCAATGACATATGTATAATGGGCTCCTCCCCTAATATAAGGCCCTCCTGCCATAATGTGCGCAAGCTCGTGGGCCTTTACATGAGCATCTATCCTTTTCAATTTTTCTACTTCGATTTTTTCTTGGGGAGATAATTTTTGTTCTTTTGTTTTGGAACTGTGCCGTGAAAGACTTATTTTATCTTGTTGGTTGGAGTTTGAGGTATGTTCCTGCTCAGCTACTCCATAAGTTAATGAGTTTTTACTTTTTTCATCCACTGGTTGTGGGTTTAAGTCCTGGTTTCTGTCATATTGAGCTATGTAACTTGAATTTTGTGTAAAATTGTATGAGGTTGAAAAATTTATTTTTTCCATACCTTTTAAAAGGATCAAAGGTTAAATATAGCAAAGATCTTTATTTTGTTTTATATCCTCTTATAGAAAAATGTCAAACACGTTTTATTTGTGTTTTAAACTTTATTCTAAAAGTGCTTCTGCAAACTTTTGAGGATCAAATGGCCTTAAATCTTCCATCTTTTCTCCAAGTCCCACATAGGTGATGGGGATATCAAATTCAACCGAAATTCCGAATATCACTCCACCCTTGGCAGTTCCATCTAATTTTGTTAAAATTATTTCATCAACTCCTATATCCTCGTTGAACATCTTTACCTGAGATATGGCGTTTTGCCCTGTTGTTGCGTCCAATACCAATATGGTTCTATGTGGAGCACCAGGGTGCAGTTTATTGAGCACCCTTTTTATCTTTTTTAGCTCTTCCATTAAATTTACCTTGGTGTGTAAACGGCCTGCAGTATCAACAAACATGATGTCATAACCTTCTTTTTTTGCCTTATTTAATGCCTCATAAGCAACTGCGGCAGGGTCTGATCCAGAATCCTTGGCATAAAAACCGCATCCAACCCTATTTGCCCAGATCTCTAATTGTTCAATAGCTGCGGCCCTAAATGTATCTGCTGCAGCTAGCAGAACTTTATGGCCTTGCATTTGATATCTATTGGCAAGCTTTGCTATTGTAGTGGTCTTTCCCACTCCATTTACACCTAGCATTAGTATAACCTCAGGGGGAACAGGCTTGATCCTCTTTTTGGGTTTTGGAAGTATATTTGCCATTTCCTGCTTAAAGAGATCTTTCAACCCTTCAGGTGTTTGAATGTTTTTTTCTCTCACCTTTGTGCGCAAGATATCCACTAAACGCAATGTAGTATTAAACCCAACATCTGCCATAATCAATATCTCTTCAAGCTGTTCCCAAAATTCTTCATCAAAAGAAGAAGATTTGTTTAGTAATGCATCTATCCTTTTGGTAAATTGTTCTTTTGTCTTTGAAAGACCTTCAGATAGTTTTATAAATAAGCGACTTTGTTCATCTTCTTCATCTTCTAACTCAAGGGCCAATGCAAGTCTATATTGTAATTCAGATCTAAATTCTATTATTGAGTTATATTCCATTTCTTTAAGCCATTTCTTAAACCGCTCAATAAAATCTTCTGCTTCTTCTTTTGGTACCTCCAAGTTTTCAAAAAAGAAGTATAGTCTTTCCCACAAAAGATTATCAGCATATTTTACGTCTTTTAAAATAATATCTAACCAAACACTCAGTCTTGGTTCTGCATCTTGCAAAGCGATTTTTAATCTTTCTTTCCATTCATCTTCTTTTTTATCTAACTTTGTTGCTTCTGTTATTTCTTCTTTTTTAACTATTGCAAGATCTTTTTCTATCTCTTTTTCTATCTTTTGTTCTTCTGAATCCTGAACTTCTTCTTTAATTTCTTCTTCTAATACTACTTCTTCTTTTTTGTCTTTTCTCTTCCAGAGCTTTTTGATTTTAGAAAAGAATCCCATTTTCAAAATCTCCTTGATTTAATATCGTTCCCAGAATATCTTGCCCCTAGATTTTTTATATTTTCTAAGCAAAATGTAAACAGCACCACTCCCACCATGTCTTGATTGCGCAGTGGAAAATGCCAGAACCACCCTTTTTAAAGGATCTTTTGTGATCCACCATTTTAGACTTTCTCTCAATATTCCCCTGCCCATAGGGGAATTTTTTCCCCTACCTGGTATTATGAGTAAACACCTTTTCCCTTCAAAATAGTGTCTTTTTATAAAATCAATTAGGGCTATATGGGCCTCATCCACAGTGTAACCATGCAGATCCAGATGTGCCTCAGGGCTATATGCCCCTGCTTTTAATTTTCTAAATATCTTTTCATCTAATCCCTTAACTTTGCCTTGAATAAACTCATCTGTGTATTCAATTTCAAATTCTATCTCTCCTTTTAGAAATTTATTTAGATAGTTGGATTCAGAATTTGTTTTATGAAATTTATAATTATTTTCAGTCTTGTGTTTTTCTGGGAGTATATCACGTCCTTTAGTAGTCTTTTTTAAAGGAATTACTCCTTCCATTGCTGATAAAAAGAGATTTTCCTCATCATCTAGATTTTTGTTATTTGTTTTATTTTCATGGTCTTTAGGGGCTTTTAAAGATTTTTTGTATCTTTTTGTTTCTTTTACAATCTGTATATTTTGAGGTAGTTTTTTAAAATCTTTTATAATCATTTTGACACTATCCATCTAATTTGGCAAGATATCTTTTGCTAAGCAAGATGTATTTTATCTCAAAATTTTCATATTGTAAATTATAGAAAATAATCTATAAGCACTCAAGAGGATCTTTATATGACAGGGCAAAAAAAGTTTCTTTTTATTTCTTCAGATTATGAACTTTCTAAAACTGTTAAGCAGATATTGAAAGGGGCAAAAATTGACGTGATAATTGCACAAAATCATTTGCAAGGCATTGGAATTTTGGATAAAACAAATGCGCAGGTGGCTTTAGTCCCTGCACAAAGTACCAATATTAGTGGATTAGAATTTGCTAAGATAATAAGAGAAAGAGAAAAGGATTCAAGATCTCAAAAATATATTATTTTATACTATAATGACCAGGAAAAAAATGAGATCATTAATTTTTCTGAACAATTTGTGGATGATTTGATAGAGTATCCTTTTTTTGAACCAGAACTTAAGTGGAGAGTGATTCGTGGGTTTAATTATTTAGAAAAGATCCAATCCTTGACAGATGGTTTAGTAAAAAAGGCAGATATATTATCCAATGTGGGTTTCTTTTTTGTATTAGAATCTGAGATAAACAGGATTATTAGACACAATAGCAATTTTTCTATACTCATTATTTATCTTTATCAATTTGAAGAAATAGTTTTAAATTTTGGGGATAAGTGGAAGAATTGGATAGAGGAGAATTTTTTAAAATTTTTAAGAAGTAAATTGAGAATCTATGATAGTATAGCAATTTTAAAAGAAAACTTTTATGGTATAATTTGTCCAGATACGAATATGAAGGAACTTAAAGGGCTTGATAAAAGGATTAGAAATGAATATGTTGCTTTTTTTCGTAGATTAAAGGAGTTAGGTATACCTGATAAACCCCGAATAAGTCATTGTGGGATTTCTGTTTGTATAAAAAGTCCTAACGTAAAGGTGAGAGATGTAAGAGATTTGGTAAGAAGTTGGTTAGACGAGGTGATAAATGAAGGATTGAATGAGGAGCTATTTTTAGCATATGAATTTTATGAACATGGTCCTGAGTTGGTGGGGTAAGATCTGTGAGAATCATTAGTGGTGAGTACAAAGGAAGAAAATTAAGAGTTCCATCACAGATGGAAAAAGGCTTTAGACCTGCAACATATAAGGTAAGGCAGGCCATTTTTTCAATGTTAGTCTCTAAAGGCGTGGAATTTGATGGTTGTAGGGCAATTGATCTTTATGCAGGCACAGGAAGTCTTGGGTTTGAGTGTCTAAGTAGGGGGGCAAGTAGAGTTTGGTTTGTGGAAAAGGATAAAAATGCTGTGTTATATCTAAAAAAGAACCTTGAATTATTTGGAGTTGATGCGAAGAGGTATCATATTGTTGCAAAGGATGTTACTAACGTGTTAAAGAAAAATCCTCCATATATGTTCCATCTATGTTTTATTGATCCACCATATAGAAAGGGATCAGTTATTCCCTCATTAAAAAAGATTGTTCAAAATAAGTGGGTGATTCCAAATGGATTTATCGTAGCAGAGGTAGAAAGAGAATTTGTTTTTGATAAGGATATTGATGGGTTAGAACTTTTAATAAATAAAAATTATGGACAGACGAGGGTACTAATATGGGTAGTAACAACAAAATAGCAATTTATCCTGGTACATTTGATCCTTTGACCAATGGACACATAAGTATTATTAGAAGGGCTTTAGACATATTTGATACTGTGGTGGTAGCCATAGCAATTGATACTCCTAAAACTCCTTTGTTTAGTTTGGAAGAAAGGATAGAAATGGCAAAGGCGGTTTTTGAAAACAAGCCACGGGTAGTGGTTGAGTCATTTAGTGGTCTTTTGGTTGATTATGTTGAAAGAAAAGGAGCAAAGGTAATATTAAGGGGGCTTAGGGCCATTTCTGATTTTGAATATGAATTTCAGATGGCGCTTATGAACAGACGCCTCAACAGAGATGTCCACACACTTTTTATGATGACAGATTATAAATGGCTTTTTACCAGCTCTTCAATTATAAAAGAAACTGTAAGCGCAGGAGGTGATGTACAAGGGCTTGTTCCAGAACCTGTTTGGTTAAAATTAAAAGAAAAATTTAATCTGAAATAAATTGGCTTTCAATGTGAGTTGTTATATATCCATGAAGATAGTATGCATAGTAGGTGCTACTGGAACAGGTAAAAATCAGTTGGCTTTAGAGATTGCTAAATACTTTAAGGGAGAGATCATAAATTTTGATTCAAGACAGGTATATGCGGGATTTCCAATTATCACTGCCCAACCATTAGAAGAAGAAAAGAAGATATGCAACCATCACCTCTATGGATTTTTAGATCTTAAAAGTAAAATAAATGCTGGTGAATTTGCTGAACTTGCACATAATAAGATTTTGGAGGTAAAAAATAGGGGAAAATTGCCCATATTGGTTGGAGGTACAGGTCTTTATCTTAAGGCCATTTTGTTTGGACTTGCCAATATACCTAAAATACCTGTTAATATAAGAAAAAAAATAATAGATGAATACAATACCTATGGCCCCCTTAATATGTATAAACGCCTTGAAAAAATAGATCCAGATTATGCCAAGAAGATACACCCAAAGGATAAACAACGTATAACAAGGGCCTTGGAGGTTTATGAAGCCACAAAAAAAAATCTAACCTGGTATCATAAGAATTATCCCACAGATACACCTAAGTATGATTATTTAAAATTGGGTATATGGATGGAGAAAGATATATTAGAAGAGAGATTAAGAAAAAGAATAGATAAAATGATAGAGATGGGGGGAATTGAAGAGGTAAAAAGGGCATGGGAGATGTGTTCAGATACTTCTGCCCCTGTTTGGACATCTATTGGATGTAAGGAACTTTTAGACTATGTTAGAGGAAAGTTGTCTTTAAATGATGCAATAGATAAGTGGTTTTACAACACTAAAAAATATGCAAAAAGACAGGTGACCTGGTTTAAAAAAGAGCAGGATATATATTGGCTCAAAAATTGTTTAAAAGATGATGCCTTGAAACAAGTAGAGAGCTTTTTAAATGAAGATTAGAAAAGTATTTATCCTTATTATTTTTGTTTTATTTTTTTGTAGCTATAGTTATTCACAAGATTACCACTGGTTACAATATCTAACTTCAGACAATAGTATGTGGATAGATTGGACAGATTATAAAATATATTCAGAGATAGACGTAAAATGTAATGAATTTATTGACAAGGATATAATAATCAAAAATCGACGAATCATACTTTTAAATAAAATATATAATACAATATTAAATATAAATTTGGATAAAGAACACAAGGTAAAGGATTTATTGCATAAAAAATCCGCCATACAAATATGGGATGAATTAAATGACAATGATGTATTGTCTTTAATAAAATTAGATAAAAATTATTATAAGATTATACTTGAATGTAAATTAACACCTTCTATTTTACAAAACATGATTACTCAGCAATATTTATTATCTACACCAAAATCTATCCATCCAAAGCAAGTGTCAATGGATTTTTTGTCTTCTTATAGTGGAGTATTGATAGAGGTAAATACAGACAAGTTTTTTCCTTTTTTTTATGTATATCTATATACATCAGATGGTAAACTCTTTTTTTCTCCTTCTCTTATAGAATATGATACATTTCTCCAAAATGGAATGGCACTTTATTTAACAGAAAAAAATAAAGAACTTATCAAAAAAAGGGCAGGTAAAAATCCTTTAATTTTACAAGCAAACTCTATATTTGATGGAATAAAAAATTCTCTTAAATTGACAGAACACAGCAGTTTTTATTTGAATTTTAAGAGGGTAATTGAACTCATAAAAAAAGGAAAACTTGTAATACTAAAGAAAAAATATTCTCCAATGCAAAAGGAAAGTATTAATGAATTTGAGCTCAATGAGTAATTTTTTAAAATTTTTTATAATAACTACTATAGCTATAAGTATCTATCCATTAAAAGGTTATTCATATGTTACAGTAATAGAAAAAAATTGTACAGAGAGTGAATTTAATCTAAATGCAACTTTGAAGAAGATGGTAATAGCAAAAGGGATTTGTAGACAATCTTTGGATATATTGCCCCATGAAATTTCAAAGCAAAGAAAGGATGTCCTTTTTTTATTTTTTAAAAATGATCCTTTTAGATATGTGTTAGCTTATAGCACAGAAGAAGGGACATTAAATAACATTCCAACTTTGATACTTAAATTAACATTAGATATAGATTCCTTAAAAAAGACATTAATCAATCTTGGTATTTATTTTGATCTAGGAACAATTAAGTGTAATATAGAGACAGAAAATTTTGATGTGGAAGATAATGAGATTTTAACTAATTTGACTATATTGAGTAATGTTCAAAGGTCAAATTCCTCTGAATCCATAAAATTAAGTTTAAAAAAATATAAAACACATATATATTCTGGAACTTTGGAATTTAATAATCTTAGATGGTCCACTACTGCAAAATCGCTTTTTTCATTATGGGAGAAATTGTGGTCTTATTATTTTAATCAATCTAATTTAAAACAACGATTTTTTAAAAAAATATATGTTAATGTGGGTCCATGGGCTACTATTTCAGGTCTTTTTAAATTTTATAATGAATTAAAAAACAAAAAAGAATTATTGTGCTCTGTAAAATTGATTTCAATAAACTTTAATAAAGGGGTTTATGGGGAGTTTGATATTGTAACTTCTAATTATAATAGAGTTATAGAGCTTCTTACCAATTTGTTTGAAAATAGAGGATTTGAATATAATATAAAAGTTGCAACGGAAGATGGTAATTAATAATTTTTTTGAAGGCCACCACACATGGCGGCCATGGGTTTTTAAATAATGTATTAAAGTAGGTTTAGGCTTCTTTTTCTTTACTTTCAGAGATTTTTTCTTTTTTTTCGGTTATGTCGATTTCATCAGGTTCAATTGCTGCTTTTTTGAAGTTTTTGATAGCCTTTCCCAGGCCAGCTCCAATTTCAGGTAGCTTATTGGCGCCAAAAACTACCAGGGCTATTAACAGAAGAATGAGAAGCTCAGTCATTCCAATGCCAAACATAAAGACCCCCTTTAACTATACAATTTTTAACTATGCTTTTTGAATTGCATTTCATTTATTTTGAGGATAATACTTATTTTTTGCTATGGCAAGTTGAGTTTTTGGCTTAAGAAATAATTTGGAGTTAATAAAATATGAAAAAGGTATTTTTCCCTTTTTTGCATGAAAAATTTGTTCCTGAGTTTATAATGGGTAAGGTATTTTTGATAGATCCAGGGTTGGATATTTCCAATACCAATCCTAGTTATATCAGGCCTGAAAAATTTCCCTTAGACAAGATTAGCTGTGAAAAATACCTAAAAGATTTTGCAATCTATACAAACTATTTTAAAGATCCCCTTGAGATTCAAGGCAATTTTTTTATGAAGATTCTTGAGCAACAGGAAGAAGTTCCTAGCAAGATCAAAAGGGAAATCAAAAAAGGAGAAAATTCAAAGCCATTAATTAATTATCCATTAAAAGCCCAATTGACCTTCCTACTTTTATGGTTTTTAGAGGAAAAACTCTTAGAATTAACCAAGCTAGATGAGGATTTTTATAAAGGCTTGCAAAAATTGCGAGATATTTTAGGAGAAAATAGGTTGATAGAGGTGGATAAGTCTCCATCTAAGTCTAAATTAGTAGATAACATTTATCAAATTTTGCCATTTGAAAAGATACTCCCTTATTTTTTTCTCGTCATAGATAATGAAAAACATATGTTGGTTACAACTCAAAGGGACTTATTTGATATGTGGATGGATTTTGGAATAGAATTTAAAGATACAAATAATGAGGGATTTATTTCCTCTGACTATGGATATAAATATTTATTTAAAAAGAGGTCAATCCCAGATATGGAATGGTTAGACAAGAGTTATAAAGTAATTTTTGTGGGAGAATGAAGATGAAAACAGGGTTTGTAGATTTTATAGAGCAAAAAAAAGGGGTTATATTTGATTGTGATGGAGTGATTATTGATTCAAAGAAGGCAAATGTTAAATTTTATAATTTAATATTAAAGGAACTCAATCTGCCTCCCATGAATAAGGAGCAGGAAGATGTTGTGCATTCTTTTACTGTTTATGACTCTATAAAGTACATTGTTCCAGAAGAATTGTTTGAAAAGGCACTTGAGATTGGGGAAAAGATTCCTTATATTGAAGTGTTACATTTAATAGAGTTAGAAGAATCTCTCATTGATTTATTAGAGCTTTTGAAAAAACATGGTAAAAAATGTGCAATTAATACAAATAGAACTACTACAATGCCATTTATATTATCTAAATATAATTTAAACAACTATTTTGATCCAGTTGTTACAGCAAGTATAGTAAAAAATCCAAAACCTCATCCAGAAAGTATATTTTTGATTTTAAAAGAGTGGGATATGGAACCAGATGAGGTGTTTTTTATAGGGGATTCAGAGGTAGATGAAAAAACAGCACAGAATGTACCAGTGGATTTTGTTTCATATAAGAATCCTAACTTAAATGGGATTTTCAATATTGAAAGTTATAAAGAGGTGGTTGATTGGTTGAGGGAATAACTTTTATTTAAAACAGGAGGATTATATGTTCATTATTTCAAATTTCATTAAGGCATTTGCCTTTATTTTGGATAGTATTTTTAGTATATATTTTTGGATAGTCATAATATCAGCAATACTTTCATGGGTAAGACCTGATCCATATAATCCCATCGTAAGGGTGTTATATTCTTTGACAGAACCTGTTTATTATAGAATAAGAAAATGGATTCCTTTTGTTTTCATTGGTGGGTTAGATCTGTCTCCCATTGTTGTTTTGCTTGGTATTGAGTTTTTAAAGATTTTTGTTGTTGACAGTTTATATCAATTAGCCTTTTATTTGAGATAAACATGGAAAAGGAATTTTTAGAGAAAATAAGGCCTGATCTAGTTAGATTAAAAATCTGGGTACAGCCAGGTGCAAAGAGAAATATAGTTGATGGTACACACGATAATTGTTTAAAACTAAAAATCAAGGCACCAGCTAAAGACAATAAGGCTAATGAGGAACTAATTAAATTTTTAGCAGAGATATTCAATGTAAAAAAGAAAGACATAGAGATTGTGAGTGGACAAAAAACTAGAAAAAAGATAATAGATATTAAAATAAAAAAAAATACAGACCTAACGAAAATAATAAAGAGATTTTTTTAACTATCCAGGAGGCCATGTGATGGAGCAGTATGAGTTGGAGCTTATTGCCAAGTATGGAGAAAAGGATGAAGAGCTCAAAAGATTGTGGGAGCAACATCTTGAATATGAAAAAGAGGTAGAGAAGTTGGAAAGCAAACCCTATTTAACTCCACAGGATGAGCTGAACTTAAAAAGGATTAAGAAGTTAAAGTTAGCTGGTAAGACAAAAATTCAGGTGATTTTAGAAAAGTATAGGAAAATGGAGGAGGACCAAAAAGAATGAAGATGAAAGGAGCTAAAATTCTTCTTGAGTGTTTAAAAGACGAAGGTGTTGAAGTAATTTTTGGATTCCCTGGTGGCGCTGTTTTAGATATCTATCATGAACTTCCTAATTATCCCTTTAAACATGTTTTGGTGAGGCATGAACAAGGAGCTGTTCATGCAGCTGATGGTTATGCGAGAGCAACAGGAAGGGTAGGTGTGGCACTAGTTACCTCTGGACCAGGTGCAACGAATACAGTTACTGGAATAGCAACAGCATATATGGATTCTATACCCATTGTGGTCTTTACTGGACAGGTGCCAAGGGCACTCATTGGCAATGATGCATTTCAAGAAGTGGATATAGTGGGTATAACCAGGCCATGTACCAAGCACAATTATCTTGTAAAAGATGAGACCCAGCTTCCTAGAATCATCAAAGAGGCCTTTTACATTGCAAGATCAGGTAGACCAGGGCCTGTATTAGTAGATTTGCCAAAGGATGTTATGGCATCTACTATTGAATTTACTGGTTATCCAAAAAGTGTGCATCTTCGCAGTTATAACCCTCATTATCATCCAAATCAAAAACAGATAAAAAAGGCAGCTGGACTTATCTTTGAGTCAAAAAGGCCTCTTATTATTGTGGGTGGGGGATTGATTTCATCCTCAGGATGTGAGGAACTTTTGTGGCTTGCCAGAAAATTAAAGATTCCTGTAACTTCTACCTTGATGGGACTTGGTGCATTTCCTGGCAATGATCCCTTGTGGCTTGGAATGTTGGGAATGCACGGGACATATGTGGCAAACATGGCCGTGAACCATGCTGATTTGATAATTGCTATTGGTATTAGATTTGATGATAGGGTTACAGGAAGGTTAGACTCTTTTGCTCCAAAGGCAAAGATAATTCATATAGACATAGACCCCACATCCATTAGAAAGAATGTAAATGTTGATATACCAATTGTTGCTGATTGCAAAGAGGCCTTAATTGCATTAAAAAATGAAATTGAAGGGTATATAAAGGAGGAAGAAGATCTATCAGAAAGATATCAGTCCTGGAGGGATAAGTTAGATGCTTGGAATGAGTCCCATCCTTTAACATATAAAAAATCTGATGAGGTTATAAAACCGCAATTTGTTATAGAAAAGCTTTACGAATTAACTGGTGGAGATGCTATTATCACAACTGAGGTGGGACAGAATCAGATGTGGGCTGCTCAACATTTTAAATATTTAAAGCCTAGAACCCTCTTAACCTCAGGTGGTCTTGGTACAATGGGTTACGGATTTCCAGCAGCAATAGGGGCCCAGATAGCATATCCAGATAAGACAGTAATTGATATTGCTGGCGATGGTTCAATACAGATGAATATTCAAGAACTTGCCACTGCAGTTTGGTATAATCTACCTGTTAATATTGTCATATTAAACAATTCATATCTAGGCATGGTGAGGCAGTGGCAGGAACTTTTTTATCATAAAAACTATAGTGCCACACATCTATCTTATAATCCTGACTTTGTGAAATTAGCAGAAGCTTATGGAGCTGAAGGATATAGGGCAACAAGACCTGATGAAGTAGAAAAGGTGTTGGTGAAGGCCTTAAATTCTAAAAAGACATGTGTTGTGGATATGGTGGTGGAGAAAGAGGAAAATGTTTATCCAATGGTTCCTGCTGGGGCTTCTTTGAGTGAAATGTTGCTAGTGTAATTTGGATAAAGGGAAAAGGAGTGGCAAAGGATGAGACATACATTATCAGTATTGGTTGAAGACGAACCAGGTGTACTCTCAAGGGTTGCAGGTCTTTTTAGTGGGAGGGGGTTTAATATTACATCATTAAATGTTGCTCCCACTCTGGAAAAAGGTACATCTCTTATGACTATAGTGACAGAAGGGGATGAACAGATAATTGAGCAAATAATAAAACAGCTTAGGAAATTAATTACTGTGATAAAAGTTGTTGATATGAATAGTGTTAAGAGAGTAGAGAGGGAGATGGTACTTTTAAAAGTAAATGCACAAGACCACTATAGAGCTGAGATACTCAGGATTGTTGATATATTTCGGTGTAAAGTGGTTGATGTGAGCTCCACTGAGATGACTATTGAAGCAACAGGAAATAGTGAAAAATTAAGTGCTTTGATAAATCTTTTGCAAAAATTTGGAATAAAAGAGATAGCAAGAACAGGTGTTGTTGCAATGAAACGCAGTATGCAACTTGTTTAAAAAAGGAGGTCTAATTACAATGGAAGTATATTATGAAAAAGATGCAAACCTAGAGGTATTAAGAGATAAGGTAATAGCCATTATCGGGTATGGATCACAAGGACATGCACAGGCGCTTAATTTGAGAGATTCTGGCCTTAATGTAATTGTTGCTCAAAGACCTGGGGGGCCTAATTATGAGCTTGCCAAAAAGCATGGCTTTGAGCCCATGAGTGTTAGAGATGCTGCAGAAAAGGCAGATATAATACAGATATTAATTCCTGATCAATATCAAGCAAAGGTGTATCAAGAAGATATTTTGCCATATTTAAAGTCAGGAAAGGTTCTTGGCTTTAGCCATGGATTTAATGTGCACTTTCATCAAATAGTGCCTCCTTCTGATGTAGATGTAATTATGGTTGCACCAAAAGGACCAGGTCATCTAGTGAGAAGGGAATATGAAAAAGGGTTTGGTGTGCCATCTTTAGCAGCGGTCTATCAGGATGCATCTGGTAAGGCATGGGACATAGCACTTGCTTATGCAAAAGGAATAGGAGCTACAAGGGCTGGTGTTATTAAGACAACATTTAAGGAAGAGACTGAGACTGATCTATTTGGAGAGCAGGCTGTTTTGTGTGGTGGGGTGAGTCAATTAATCAGGTACGGATTTGAAACTTTAGTGGAAGCTGGATATCAACCTGAAGTAGCATATTTTGAATGCTTACATGAGATGAAACTCATTGTTGATCTGCTTTATGAGGGCGGTTTTAAACTCATGCACTATTCCATAAGTGACACTGCAGAGTATGGAGACTATGTAAGTGGACCAAGGGTTATAGATCCTGAAGTTAAAGAAAATATGAAACAGATATTAAGAGAGATCCAGGATGGGACTTTTGCTAAAGAGTGGATATTAGAAAACCAGGCTGGTCAGGTATCTTTTAAGGCACTGAGGGAAAAATATCACAGCCATTTAATTGAACAAGTTGGAGAGAAGTTAAGAGATATGATGCCGTGGTTAAAAGAAAAGAAATAATTTTAATCTGTTATAATAAATGTTAAAAACTAAAGTAAAGGGGGCAAAAATAGGCCCCCTTGATTTTATTTTTTAGGACACATGGAATGAGCTGGCAGGGATATTTAAATTGGTTGGAACGCCTTAAATCAAAAGCTGAATCTGCAATACAAAGAAAGGACTTTTTTGAAGCACAAAATTGTTGTGAAACAGCTCTTTTATCACTTGTAAAGGTGATAGATTTTTCAAAAAAAGTTAGTGGGAATATTAAACTACGGGAATATGAAGAATATTTTAGAGATGTTTTAAAAAGGATCCCTCAAGATGAAGATTCACTACTATTTAGTTTTTTTAAAGAAGATTTAGATAGTGAAAACACAGGTTCAACTAATAAAAAAGGAGTGTTAGGCCCCAAAAAATTTATTAGTGAATTTATAGAAAAAGGGAATTATAAAGAGGCATTGGATGCTTTAAAAAGTTTATTTAGTTCAG
>Ga0256842_1001219_pt1 | contig 21129 bp, 21 predicted proteins | sample 4559240metaG_FD_185973 | JGI IMG/M metagenome (GOLD analysis project Ga0256842, IMG submission 185973) | Hydrothermal vent microbial communities from Guaymas Basin, Mexico - 4559-240 | ecosystem: Environmental > Aquatic > Marine > Hydrothermal vents | place: Mexico: Guaymas Basin | collected... | reverse complement strand
AGTGAAGAAAATGATACAGAGGAGATAATTGAAGAGATAATTACATTGTTGCACTCATATTCAATGAAATTTTACAGCAATCGAAGAAAAATCAGAAAAGTTTTAGAAGATGCTCTTAAATAGAATTGAAGTGTTCCCCTCAAATTGGACCAGTGATAAAATTCATAAAAATTCAGAAGGAACTTACTGGATGATTGAAAAATTAGGTACAATAAAGAATAACCAAGAGGCTTATCTATATGAAAGATTAGAACAAAACAGAGTAAGGTGCAATTTATGTAATCACAGATGCGTGATAAAAGAAGGTGAAAAGGGAATATGTGGAGTAAGAGAAAACAAAAAGGGGACTTTATATTCCTTGGTATATGATAAAATTATTGCAGCTCACTTAGATCCTATTGAAAGACAACCGCTTTTTCATTTTCTTCCTGGAACTATCTCTTTTTCTATTGCAACAGCAGGATGCAATTTTAAATGCAAATTTTGCCAGAACTACGAGATATCTCAAATGCCTCGTGATCATAATAAAATCATAGGAGAATCAATTCCACCTGAAGCAATAGTAGCTTATGCGATAAAAAACGGCGCAAAAAGTATTTCTTATACATATACAGAACCTACGGTATATTTTGAATTGTGTCTGGATACAGCAAGAATAGCGGCTGAAAAGGGATTAAAAAATGTGTTTGTAACAAACGGTTATATGACCGAGGAATGCTTAAAAGAAATTTATCCCGATCTTCATGCTGCAAATGTAGATCTAAAGTCATTTAAAGTTCAATTTTACAAAGATCTATGTGGAGCACGACTCAAACCTGTATTAAGAACCATAGAACTTATGAAAAGTATGGGTGTATGGGTAGAAGTTACAACTCTTATTATCCCAGGACTCAACGATAGCAAAGAAGAGCTAAAAGAAATTGCAAAATTTTTGGTCTCATTAGATCCCGGTATTCCATGGCATGTTATAAAATTTTATCCTGCATACAAACTTCACACTTCTCCACCTACTCCTGTAGAGATTCTTCTTAAAGCAAGAGAAATAGGATTATCACAGGGATTGAAATATGTGTATATAGGAAATCTCCCAAGAAACAAAGGAGAAAACACATATTGCCCTGTCTGTAAAAAAATCCTTATAGAAAGACATGATTTTTATATCCATAAATTTAATCTGAAAAATGGAATATGTCCTTATTGCAAAGCAAAAATAGAAGGAATATGGGATTATAATATCTCGCAAAAATTGATATAATAGAGACAATTTGACAATATGCAAATATTTCTGGACTTTGTTTATTTTTATAGTATGGCTTTGCTGTAGGTAATTGCTATTATATAGAATTATGCGATAGGTATAGTTTATGCAGCCAAATAAGAAAATAGCTTTACAATTTATTATACTTATGGGGCTTGTCAGCCTTTTTGGAGACATAACATACGAAGGTGCACGAAGTATTAGTGGGCCTTATTTGGCTATATTAGGTGCAAGCGCTTCTATTGTGGGTTTAGTAGCAGGACTTGGCGAATTGATGGGGTACTTATTGCGACTTATTTTTGGTTATGTTGCAGACCGCACTAAAAAGTATTGGCCTATAACAATTGCAGGTTATGGACTAATTTGGGCTATTCCCCTTATTGCGTTTACTGATCATTGGGAAATAGCAGCTTTTCTTATCATCACAGAGCGTATAGGAAAGGGAATAAGAACTCCAGCAAGGGATGCGATTTTTTCTCATGTTACAAAACAAATAGGGCGGGGGTTTGGTTTTGGTTTACATGAAGCGCTTGATCAGATTGGAGCTATTATAGGACCTTTAATATTCTCTGCTGTTTTTTTGCTAAAAGGCGATTATCGACAAGGGTTTACCATCTTATGGATACCTGCTGTCTTGTGTATAACAGTTCTTCTTTTAGCAAAAAATAAAGTTCCTTATCCAATAACATTTGAAACATCGGACAAAAAAGATGCTCAAAAGATATCACATAATAAAAACAAACTATCAAAAACATTTTGGTTTTATGCCCTGTTCACTTTCTTTAGTGTAACAGGATTTGTAAATTTTCAAATAATTTCTTATCATTTTAAGGTTCAATCAGTTATACCAGAAACACAGATTCCAATACTTTATGCAATTGCAATGGGAATGGATGCAGTGGTAGCACTTGTTGTTGGAAAAATTTATGATAAAGTTGGATTAACAACCCTTATAACAATCCCTTTATTTACATTTCCTATCCCGATTTTGGCATTTTCAAATAATTACTATATGGTAATCATAAGTGCTTTGCTTTTAGGTGCAGTGATGGGAACACACGAAACCATAATGCGGGCAGCAATTGCTAATTTGTCCTTTGTAGAACATCGAGGAGTTGCGTATGGTATCTTTGGTACAATATATGGAATAGCGTGGTTTATGGGAAGTACAATTGTAGGATTTGTCTATAATTTTTCTATTCTTGACATAATTATATTTACAGCAACAATGGAAGGGATTTCGTTGATAATTCTTTTCTTTCTTATAAAGAAATTCAAACATCAAAGTTTTGGTACATCTTAAAAAATTTTTTCTTTGGTTTGAACAAAATAACTTGAAACAAGATAAATAAGCTATTAAATTGCACTAAAGATCTTTTTGGAGGTTTAGTGAATGACCACTTCTACCTCTTCTTTTAAGAACATTCATAGATGCTTTAGATGTGGATACTGTAAATTTCCAATAAACTGGATAGATGTTAACAATTGCCCTTCTTATGGAAGGTTTCGCATAGAATCTTATTCTTGTGGAGGCAGACTTTGGCTTATAAGAGCATGGATAAATGGGTGGATTGATGTTAGCAATCACTTTTCAGAAATTGTATATAGCTGTGTTGTTTGCAAAAACTGTGAGGTAAAATGTCCTTTTAGTTTTAACACCCAAATAGTTGATATGGTAATCTCTGCAAGAAAAAAACTGGTAGAACTAGGTAAAATACCTGAAAGAGCCAAAAGATTTTTAACAAATGTAAACCTTTATAAAAACCCTTATGGTATAAAAAACAAAAAAAGAACAGAATGGATAAAAGATTTAGATGTTCCAAGGTTCAATGGTCAAGAATATCTATTTTACATAGGTTGCACAGGCTCTTTTGATCCAACAGCGCAGGATATGACAAGAAATATAACCAAAATCTTTTTAAATGCAGGTCTTTCATTTGGAATTTTGGGTGAGGAAGAGATCTGTGATGGAAACGAAGTCTTGATGCTTGGAGAAGATGGTCTGTTTGAAGAATTAGCCTTGGAGAATATAAAATTTTTTAAAAGCAAAAAGGTAAAAAAAATAATAACCTTGTCTCCTCACGCCTATAATGCGTTTAAAAATTACTATCCTTTGTTTGGGGGAGATTTCGAAGTCTTTCACTATACTCATATAATCTTAGAGCTTATAGAAAAAGAAAAAATAAAATTGAAAAATCCATTTCCCAAAAGAATAACTTATCATGATCCTTGTTTTTTGGGCAGATGGAACAAAGAATATAAAACTCCAAGAAAGATACTTAAAAAGATTCCAGGTGCTGAAATTTTAGAGATGACAAGATCTAAAGAGGGTTCTTTATGCTGTGGTGGAGGTGGAGGAAACTTTTATATGGACCTGCTTGGAGGAAGTCCTGAATCCCCTTCACGAATAAGAATAAGAGAGGCAAAAGAGATCAAAAGCGAAATTATAGCTGTTGCATGCCCTAAATGTCTTATAATGTTAAAAGACGCTGTTGTGTCAGAAGGTTTAGAAAAAGAAATAGAGGTTTTAGATATATCTCAAATAATAGAAAATTGTGTAAATTTTTTATAACCTAATCTTCAAATATAATTATACGCATAATTCCATATAATAATAGCAACTCTTAATTCCTTGCGCATCTTTTGACTTACTGGTATCCTATTTTTGAACAGGCTTTAATCTTGGTTGAAAGATTTTGAACGATCTATTATATAAAAATAGCTGGTCTGAATTGTAAAAAGTTAAGTTTAACAAAAGGATTAAAGAATGTATGTAAAAATTATTATCACAGTTGGTCCGAGCTGTTTTGATTATGAGATTTTAAAGTCAATGGTGATCGAAGGGGTTAGGATTTTTAGGCTGAACTTTTCTCATGAGACCCCTGAGGGTTTTGTCCCAATAATTAAAAAAATAAGAAAGATCGAGGAAGAGCTAAACATACCTTTAACAATTATGGGAGACCTAAGTGGACCCAAGATAAGAGTTGGAGAGATTGAAGGTTCACCTCTTCATATTAGTAGAGGATCAAGGGTTTATTTTGGTATTTCAGAGCATAAAGAAAATTATAAAGAATATCCCTTTGTACCGATATCTTTTAGAGAAGTTGTAAAAGGTTTAAAAGAAGGAATGAAGGTCGTTTTCAGTGATGGAGTTCCTGTTTTTAAAGTAAAAGAAGTGGTGGTAAAGGATGAGCTATTTATTTTAGAAACAGAAAACAGCGGAATTATTGCATCTCATAAGGGAGTAAATTTCCCTGGTAAAAAATTGAGCATCTCTGCCTTAACTGATAAAGATAGAAAAAATATTCATGATGGAATAAAAGTGGGTGTTGATAGCTTTGCCCTTTCTTTTGTTCAAGAGAAAAGAGATATAGAAGAAGCAAAAAAAGAGATAGAAAAAGAAGGGACTTGGGTCCCATTAATAGCAAAAATTGAGACCTCATCTGCTGTTGAAAATTTTGATGAGATATTAGAAGCAGCAGATGGAGTTATGGTAGCTAGAGGAGATTTGGGCCTTGAGTGTTCTCTTCCAGAGCTTCCTATAATTCAAAAAAGGATTATACGAAACTGTATAATTGCTCATAAACCATCTATAGTGGCTACTCAAATGCTCCTTTCTATGGTTAATAATTCTTTACCCACTAGGGCAGAGACTACAGATGTTGCAAATGCTATTATGGACGGAGCAGATTGTCTTATGTTGTCTGATGAAACAGCTATTGGAAAGTATCCTGTTGAAGCAGTTAAGATATTAAAGGATATTGCTGAAACTGCTGAAAGATACATGTTTGAAAGGATGAAGGAGCCTTTAAAGCCCAAAGATACAAGAGATCCTGGTCCTTATCTCGCTTATTCTGCGTGTCTTATGGCAAACCATTCTGGTTGCTGTGCTATAGCCTGTCATTCTACTTCTGGAAAGACAGCTTCTCAGATGTCCAGTTGCAGACCTTCTGTCCCCATATACGCCCTTACTCCTGACAAAAGAGTGATTAAGGCGATGAACTTTTTATGGGGAGTTGTTCCAGTTCTTTCTGATCCTTCTATACCTGATCATTTGGACAGGGTTGAGAAGTTTGTAGAGGAATCTCCTCTTTTTAAAAGAGGGGATAAGATCATAATAACATCTGGTCAGCCAACCCCAGGTCAAAAGGAAAGGCATACAAATCAGATAAAAATCTATTTTAAATAAAGGGGTCATGTTGAACCTACTAGATTATTCTTTAAAAGAATTAGAAGAGTTTTTTAAAAAAATTGGAGAAAAACCCTTTAGAGCTAGGCAGATCTGGAAATGGGTTTGGGAAAAGGGATGTGATGATTTTTATAAAATGACAGATCTTAGCAAAAAGACCAGATCTCTTTTGGCCCGTCATTTTACATTAAAAAGACCGGATGTTGTGGAAATAAAAAGATCTAAAGATGGAACAATAAAATTCTTATTAAGACTAAAAGATGCAAAGTTGATAGAGAGCGTATTGATTCCTGAAGAGGATCATTATACTTTATGCGTGTCTTCACAAGTAGGGTGTCCTTTGGGATGCAGGTTTTGCAATACTGGTCTTATGGGGTTTGAGAGAAACTTGACTTCTGGTGAAATTTTGTCCCAGATCTTGATAGCCCGCGATTTTTTAGATAAAGAAAAGATAGAGGTTCCTTTGAGAAATATTGTATTCATGGGAATGGGAGAACCACTGCTTAACTGGTATCAAGTAAAAAGAGCCCTTGAAATAATAACAGACAAAAACGCTCTTTCTTTTTCCAAAAGAAGAACAACTGTATCTACTGTTGGTATTCCTGAAATTTTGTTGGAATTTGGAAAATCAAATTTGGGATCTTTGGCTGTATCTTTACATGCTCCTGATCAAAAACTAAGAGAAGAGCTGATGCCAAGGGCTTCTAAAATTTGTCACTTAAAAGATCTCATAATGGCCCTTAAAATTTTTCCTTTGAAATCAAGACAAAGAATAACCATTGAGTACATATTGATAGATGGAATAAACGATTCTTTAAAACATGCTAAAGAATTATGTAAAATACTTTCTGGAATAAAGTGTAAGATAAATCTTATTGCCTACAATCCTATAGAGGGTTTGCCTTATTCTACCCCTTCTGAAGAGAAGATATTGGAGTTTGAGAACTTTTTAAAAGAGAAGAACTTTACTGTAACTTTGAGAAAGAGCAAAGGTAGAGATATATGTGCTGCTTGTGGGCAGCTTAAAGCAACTAGAGCAGTTGAGGAGAAAGAATATGTTTAAACCAGATTTTTCAAAAGGCTTGATCCCTGTGATCGTTCAAGATTCAGAGACCAAAGAGGTTTTGATGTTGGCCTATATGAATGAAGAGGCTTGGATTAAGACTTTAGAGACAAAAAAGGCACATTATTTTAGTAGAAGCAGAAAAAAGCTCTGGTTAAAAGGAGAGACCTCTGGTAATATTCAGTTGGTAAAAAAGATAAAGATAGATTGTGATGAGGATACTATTTTGCTTGAAGTAGAACAGATAGGTAAAGCTGCCTGTCATACTGGATATAGGAGTTGTTTTTATAGAGAACTTAAAGACGACAACGAAACTTTTGATATATGTTCTGAAAAAATATTTGATCCAAAGGAGGTTTATAAAGTAGATGAATAAGGAAAGGTTTATAAAATTAGGTATTCCTAAAGGTTCACTTCAGGATGCAACCATAAAACTTTTTGAGAAATCTGGTTGGAAGATAAACATTCATCACAGAAACTATTTCCCAGACATAGATGATCCTGAAATAAAGTGCACTATGTGCCGTGCTCAAGAGATGCCCATTTATGTTGCAGATGGAACCTTAGATGTTGGTATAACTGGTAAGGACTGGATTCTTGAAAGAGAGGTAGATGTTGTTGTGGTGACAAATTTGACATACTCAAAGATAAGCAAAAAGCCAGCAAGATGGGTATTGGCTGTTGCTGGAGATTCTCCTTACAGAAGGCCTGAAGATTTAAAGGGTAAGAAGATAGCTACAGAATTAGTAAACTTTACCAAAAAGTATTTTCAGAGCGCAAATATTCCTGTAGAGGTGGAGTTTTCTTGGGGAGCTACTGAAGCCAAAATTGCTACAGGGCTTGCAGATGCTATTGTTGAGGTTACAGAAACTGGAACCACGATTAAAGCGCATGGTCTTAGAATTATAGCAGAACTTCTTCAAACAACTCCTCAGCTCATAGCCAATAAAAAGTCATGGGAGGATCCTTGGAAGAGGTGGAAAATAAATCAGTTAAAGGTCATGTTAGAAGGAGCTCTTAGAGCAGAAAGTATGGTTGGACTTAAAATGAATGTGAGAGAAGAGAGATTAAAAGAAGTTATGGAGATTTTGCCGAGCATCACATCTCCAACTGTTTCTAATCTTTATTCAAAAGGATGGTTATCAGTAGAGGTAGTAGTAGATGAAGCTATTGTTAGAGATCTTATACCAAAATTACAGGAAAAAGGGGTTGAGGGTATAATTGAATATTCATTAAACAAAGTGATATGAAAAGACTTTTGCTTTTTGGATTCTTTTTTGTTTTTTTCTCATGTGCTTCTGTAAATGATCAAGTAGTTTCAAAGGAAATACAGGCAAGAATGGATCTGGCAACCTCTTTTCTTTTAAAAGGAAAGCCAAGGGTTTCTTTGAGATATCTTTTGCCCGTAAAAGATAGGGCTAAAAATAATCCAGATTATCGTTTTTTACTGGGTCTTGTTTACTTTGAGATGAAAAAGTATAAGCTGGCAAAAGATGAGTTTTTTAAGGTTATAGAATTAAAGCCAAATTATGCAGAAGCGTGGAACAATTTAGGACTTTGTTATACTGAATTAAAGGAGTTTGATGAAGCAAAAAAGGCGTTTGAAAAAGCAATGCAAATACCCACTTATCTTACTCCTGAGTATCCTGCCTATAATCTTGCAAACCTTTACTACAATCAAAAAGAGTTCGATAAGGCAAAGAAGTATTTAAAAAAGTCTATAGAATTCAACTGGAGGTATGTGCCTTCTTATCTTTTGCTCTCCAAAATATATGAAGAAGAAAACGACATAAACTCTTCTGTAAGGTGTTTAGAAAGAGCTATGGAGGCAGATCCTGATAATAAGGCTGTTCTTTTGAAGTTAGCAGAAGGATATTTGAAAAAAGGAGAAAGAGAAAGGGCGATAGCTATTTTTAAAAGAATTGTTGAGAAATTTCCTAAATCCGATGCTTCCAAAGTGGCCAAAGATTACCTGGTTATACTCCAATAAAAATAAAGGTCCATATATTCTTGGGATTAATCCATGGATTTATGATTTTGCTGCATTTAATCTATGGTCAAGACCATTGGGATTAATAGTTTTGCTCTCTTATCTTTATAAGTCCGGGGCAAATGTGGCTTTGTTGGATTGCATGTATAGGATGTGGCAGGATGTGAACTGGCCTAATAGTCAGATATATGGAACAAGTCATTATCCAAGAGTTTATGTGCCCAAACCCTGTTTTTTTGAAGATATACCTCGAAGATTTGCAAGATATGGGCTACCATTAGAGATGGTCAAAAAGGCTTTAAAAGCCCTTAGTCCTTCTCCTGATCTTGTATTAATAACCTCTATTATGACATATTGGTATCCTGGGGTTGTGGTTATTTTAAACCTTATTAAAGAGATTTGGCCAAGGGTTCCTGTGATAGTTGGAGGAATTTATGCTACTTTGTGCTTTGAACACGCACAAAAGATCTTAGATGCTCATATTTTAAAAGGACCTGTTGAGAGTGAGGAGAATCAAAGATTCATATCAAACAAAATAGGGCTGGATCTTAATTTAAAAGATGGTTTTGATCTCTCGATTCAATCTGACCTTTATCCAGAAAGCCCTTTTGCAGTTTTGATGTTAAATAGAGGATGTCCTTTTGGATGTGATTATTGTGCGAGCAAAGAGCTATTTTCAGGGTTTTTTACAAGATCTTATGAAGATGTATTTAGAGAATTTGAACATCTTTATAAAAAGGGTATTAGAAATTTTGCCTTTTATGACGATGCGTTATTGGTGAATTGGCAAAACTCTGTTGGTCCTTTTTTGGAGAAGGTTATAGAAAAAGGGATAAAGGATGTAAACTTTCATGTGCCAAATGGTTTGCATGTTAGGTTTTTGAGTAAAGAAGTTTGTAGATTATTAAAAAAAGCAGGGTTTAAGACAATTCGTTTGGGACTGGAGACCGTGAACTTTAAAAATAGATGGGACAAAAAACTCACCTATGAAGAGTGGGATATGGGGGTAAAAAATTTGTTTTCAGCAGGATTTGAAAAAGATCAATTAGGGGCGTACATCTTATTTGGATTGCCAGAACAAGAAGATAAAGAGGTTGTTGATGCGATAAATTTTGTTAAAAAATATGGTATAAGACCTCACCTTGCCTATTATTCACCTATTCCAAAGACAAAGATGTTTGAGCTTGCCAAAAGAGTTTCTCCTTATCCATTAGAAGAAGAACCTTTGACCCATAACAGGTCTATATGGCCCTGTTATAAAAAGAGATTTTCTTGGGAAGAAAGAAGCAGATGGAGAGCTTTATTGAGCTGAAGAGAAGTTTTTCTTTGAGTGTTAAAGTCAATCCCCCATATTAAGACCCTTTAATCTTATTTACAGCGATTTTTGCAGCAAGCTGTTCTGCCTTTTTTATACTCGATGCCTGGGCTTGAAATTTTTCCCCATTTGGAAGAATAACTTCAACCAAAAAGGTTTTGGCATGTTCTGGTCCAAAACTATCAATTAAAACATATTTGGGTCTATCTTTATATATCTTTTGAGTAATCTCTTGAAGGAGGCTTTTGTAGTCTTTTTTTAAAGAAGTTTTTATTTCTTTAGGCCATAAGTCTTTAAAAAATAGATCTACTACATTTTTAACATTTTCATATCCACCATCCAAAAAAACTGCTCCTATTATGGCTTCTAAAGCATCTGCTAATATGGTTTCCTTATTTCTTCCCCCTTGTTGTTCTTCTCCTTTACCCAAAAAGAGAAATCTATTTATTCCAAATTTTTTAGCTATGTTTGCAAGTGTTTTAGAATTTACCAGTTTTGATCTTATTTTTGTAAGCTCTCCTTCCCTTGCCTCTGGATACTTTTTGTATAATTCCTCAGATACACAGGCCTCAAGTATGGCATCTCCAAGAAATTCTAATCTTTCATTGTTGTCATTTGGCTTTCCCATTTCATTAGCATAAGAGCTGTGAATTAAAGCTTTTTTTAACAGATCTTTGTCTTTAAACTGATAATTCAAAATCTCTTTTAATTCAGCAAAAAAACTATCGGTTTCAGGATTCCTTGTACTGCCTTGCTGCTTTTTTTGCAAGTCTATCGCATCTTTCATTTTCTTTAATTCCTTTATGAGCAGGTATCCATTCAATTGTAATATTGTGTTTTTTAAAAAGCTCTGAAATCTTTTCCCATAAATCTCTGTTCTTTACTTTCTTTTTTGAAGAAGATATCCAATTATTTTTTTGCCACCTCTCCAACCACTTTTGAGTTATTGCGTTGTATATGTACTTGGAATCAGTTATAAGCTTTACATTGTGTGAAGATTTTAATGTCTTTAATGCCTCAATTATAGCAGTAAGCTCCATTCTGTTGTTTGTGGTATTTTTTTCTCCTCCCCATATTTCTTTATATTCCTTTTCCCCTTTTATAATAGCTGCCCATCCTCCTGGACCAGGATTTCCTAGACAAGCCCCATCAGTGTAAATTGTGATTTCAGGAAGCTTTTTTTCTTCAATCATTTTGAAAGATTCTCCCATATTAAAAGAAGACACTTCATAAGCCCTTTTTGCCATTCATTTTTTTGAATATAAAGGATAAAGTGTTTATTTTTGAGATAATCAACAAATTGTTCAGAAAATGCCTTTTTTAAAAGCGGTGGAAAAATTATAATATACTCCTTTCTCTTGGGTGAAATTCCTATAAAGAGGGTTTTTACAGTTATTCTAGGAGGTTTGATGTGATCTTTGTAAATTTTTATTTTAAGAACAATTCCATACTCTGATTTCATAATTTTTGCAAATTTTCTTATAATCTCTTTTTGATCTTTGGTAAGACCATGCACCTCATCTTCAACTATTTTTTGATAACGGATCCTTTCAAATACCCTCTCATAATTTTTCCAAAACAAAAAAGCAACTAAAGCAAAAACAAGTATTAACCCAACTCTTTTTATAGGGCTTGTATAAGCAGATTTTCTCACTTTATTTGCTAAGCTCCTTTATCCATTTTTTTACTTGAGTTTCAAACATCTCTTTTATTTCTTTCAGCCTTTCTTCAGTTTCTGCTTCAAATCTTAAAACCAAAACAGGTTGAGTGTTTGAAGACCTCACAAGCCCCCAGCCATCTTTAAAGTTTAACCTTATTCCATCAACATCTATAACCTCAGCATCTTTTACATTGGCCTTAAAATATTCTTTTATCTTTTCTACCACTTCAAATTTAATTGAATCAGGACAATCAATTCTTATTTCAGGGGTATTATAGGTTTTGGGCCAATCCTCAAGATAGGTGCTCAATTTTTTGTTCGGATATTTGCTCATGATCTCTATAAGTCTTTTTGCAGCATATATAGCATCATCGTATCCGTAATACTTATCTGCAAAAAACATATGTCCGCTCATCTCTCCAGCCAAAATGGCATTTATCTCTTTCATCTTTGCCTTTATTAAAGAATGGCCGGTTTTCCACATCAAAGGCTTTCCACCATGCCTTTCTATATCCTGATATAAAAGATGTGAACACTTCACCTCACCTATAACAATTGCTCCTTTGTGCTCCTTTAAAACTTCTCTAGCATATATTGCAAGGAGCTGATCTCCATAAATCACATTTCCTTTTTCATCAATAACACCTATTCTATCCCCATCTCCATCTAGACCTATTCCCAAATCTGCTCCTATTTCTAATACTTTATTCTTCAAATCTTGTATATTCTCCATAACTGTAGGGTCTGGATGATGATTTGGAAAGTTGGGATCAGGTTCGCAATAAAGGGAATAAACATCTGCTCCCATTCTTTTTAAAATTTCAGAACAGATCTCCCCTGCAGTGCCATTTCCACCATCAACAACCACTTTTACAGGATGAGAGATTTTGTCTTTTGATAACTCTTCAATATAATCCGGAACTATGTCTAACTCATTAGCTGTTCCATCACCTTTTACGAAATCTTTAGAAACCATTATGTTATAAAGTTTTTCTATTTCTGTAGTGTGAATAGTGTCTTCTCCAGCCCATACTTTAAAACCGTTAAATTCAGGAGGATTATGACTTGCAGTTATCATCACACCTGCTTTTTTGTTTAACTTTTTTATCGCATAATAAAACACAGGGGTTGGGACCATGTTCAAAAAGATCACATTTATCCCTGTTGATATCAGACCTTCGATCAGCTTTTTTTGATAAATAGGAGAAGAATGCCTACAATCATGACCAACAACAGCATCTTTATAGCCTCTTTTTGTAAAATAAGTTCCACAGGCTTTGCCAAAAAGCTCTACCCAATCTGGATCAAAATCTTTATCCACCACTCCCCTTATGTCATAAGCCCTAAAAATTTCTTTTTTTATAGGAACCATAAGCTAACTCCTTAAAATTATTTTTTTATTTTGTATCTGTATGCTATAATATCTACTCTATATGTTATGTCAACTTTAATAGAGCTTGTTCAAAAATATTCAGTCATCTTGAGCCTGTTCGAAAATTTCTTTCGACCAAGCTTAAAAGAGAATTTAAATTATATCTTTTTCGAGGCTGTTCAAAATATTTTTCGAACAAGCTCCAGCCCTGCTTGACAATATATATCAAAAATATTTATTTTAGGGTATGAAAGCAAGAGAAGTAATAGAGATATTGTAGCAAAGAGTGGGAGAGAGCTCCCCAAAGCTTATTAAAATTTAAAGTATCTCCTGAGTCCCTGTTGATAGGGATAAGGAGGAGTAGTTCACTTTTAAGCAGGGCTGATTCTTCTGATTACCAGATATCTAACAATTTAGCCACATTTTAATATATCTGGTAATCAGAATGGATACCCGGGCTGTGGATGGTCAAAAACCGCCAGGTGGGGCTGACCATCCTGAAAAGGCGGACTACAAATACCCCACCAAAACTGCACTAATGTGCAGTTTTGTTAACCAGGGGAGATATGCCAATTTATGAATACAAATGCAAAGATTGTGGCAATGAGTTTGAGGAGCTTATTTTAGGTAAAGAGGAAAATATCACTTGTCCCAAATGTAAGAGCTCTAATATTTTTAGACTTCTTTCGTTGTGCAGATCTAAAGTTTCTGGGAGTTCTATTGGAAGTGCTTCTGGTAGTAGCTGTTCATCTTGTTCTGGTGGTAATTGTTCTTCTTGTAGATAAAAGATGGTTAAAGAAGTCATAAGAATTGGCACAAGAGGAAGTAAACTTGCCTTATGGCAAGCCAATTATGTGGCAGAGCTTATAAGAAAAAGATATCCTTTTGTCAAAGTTGAACTTGTGATTGTAAAGACAAAAGGTGATAAGATATTAGATGTGCCTTTGGCAAAGATAGGTGGTAAAGGTCTGTTTGTAAAAGAGATTGAGGATAAGATACTTTCAAAAGAGATAGATTTAGCAGTTCACAGCATGAAAGATGTGCCTGTTGAATTGCCCAAGGGTTTAAAGGTGGGAATTGTTCCAAAGAGCGAAGATCCTTGTGATTGTTTTGTTAGTGAACGGTTTAGTTCAATATATGATTTACCAAAAGGCAGTGTGATCGGGACCAGCAGTTTGCGCAGAAGGGTTCAGATCAAACATTTAAGAGAGGATTTAAAAATAGAACCTTTGAGAGGAAACCTGGACACAAGGATAAAAAAGCTAAAAGATGGAAAATTTGATGCCATAATAGTTGCCTTTGCAGGGATCAAGAGGTTGGGGATTTGTCCTAAATTTTTGGAGAAATTTGATCCAAAAGTTTTTATTCCAGCAGTTGGTCAAGGAGCTCTTGGTATTGAATATCGAGAAGAGGACAAGGAATTAGAGAGTTTTTTGTCTTTTTTAGATGATCCAAAGACTAAGTATAGAGTTTTGGCAGAGAGAAGTTTTTTAAAAAAACTTCAAGGTGGATGTCAGGTGCCTATGGGATGTTATGCCCATTTGAAGGATAGTACTTTAGAAATAATAGGTTTTTTAAGCTCAACAGATGGGAAAACAAAGATCATATCCAAAAAACAAGGGCCTTTTGATCAATATAAGTCGCTTGGAGAAGAACTGGCAGAAGATATTTTGAAAAGAGGTGGGGAAAAGATATTAAAAGAGATTTATCAAAGTGAAGGTATTTGATAAAACTTTTGGATAGTAAGATGGTTTCTTTAAGAAACTTTTTTTCTATCTTTTTAACGATCTTTTTGGCTGAATTAGGAGACAAGACTCAGGTGGCAACTTTTTTGTTTTCAACAGACAAAAGCAACTCAAAAGCAGTGGTGTTTATTGCTGCTTCGCTAGCGCTTTTGCTCTCCACTTGTATTGCAGTGTTGTTAGGAGACTTTTTATCCAAACATATAAATCAAAAGGTTTTGTCGTGGATAGCAGGTTCGGGATTTATTTTAATAGGAATTTTGATGATTTTAAGAACTTAAAAAATCATTTTTTAGCACTATTAATGCATCTACTGCTATAGGATCTCCTTTAGAAATAATTATAGGATTTATGTCCATCTCTTTAATTTGTTCATTTTCAAGCCCTAATCTTCCAACATTTACGATAATCTCTGCCAATTTATCAACATTTACAGCTGGCATTCCCCTTATTGAATCTAAGATTTTATTTGCCCTTATTTCCTTTAGCATATAAAGCGCATCTGTTTTGGTTAAAGGAGCAACTCTAAAAGATACATCTTTTAAAATCTCTGTAAAAATACCACCAAGCCCAAACATAACAGCCACACCAAACTGCTCATCTCTTACCATTCCTACCATAAGCTCTCTTTTCCCATCCACCATCTCTTGCACAAGAACTCCTCCTTCAGAAGAATCCTTTATCTTTTCATACACCTTATCAAATGCAGAATAGGCCTCTTGCTCAGTTCTGATATCCGTAATTATCAATTCCTTTTCTGTCTTATGGGTTATTTCTGGAGCACATCCTTTTATCACCAGTGGATAACCTATCTGTGCAATAGCTTTTGGAAGCTCGTCCTTTTTCTTTACAAGAACCTCTTTTGCAACAGGAATGTTATAGTTTTTCAATACCAATTTTGATTCGTATTCAGAAAGGGTTTTTCTTCCTTCTTTTAAAGCTTTTTCTATTATATCCATCATTTTTTTATCCCCTTAGTAAAATTTTTCTATATTCCCACAGATTTCCCAATGCCTGTGCTGCCCTTTCAGGGCTAGGATAGTTAGTTAAGGCTTTTTTCTCTTCCAAAAATCTTATCTCCTCATCCCATATACCAGAAGGAGCAGAGATGCATGTTATAACAGGTTTTTTCTGTTTCCATTCCAAAAGCAGATCTCTTATTCCTTCTACTGCTTTTATGTTTGCTGATGCGTACATAATAAGAAGAACAACAGCATTTATGTTTTCATCATTTATGGCAGCATTTATTATCTCTTTTGTAGCAGAGGCATCATACCATGCAGGTCCCATATCAACAGGATTGGTCCTTATTGCCATAGGAGGGAGCAATTCATTTATCCTTTTTTGGGTCTTTTCTGTAAAAGGAGGAAGCTCTAAACCCATTCTTTCTGCCATATCACTTGCTGCCATACCAGGGCCTGCTTGACCAGAAAGCACTGCTATTTTATTTCCATTAGGAATGCTACCTTGAGATAGCGCCTTTGCAGTATCAATAAGCTCTTCTGCACTGTTTACAACAATAGCACCAGCTTGTCTTAATGCACCGATATATATCTCATACCTTCCAGCCATTGATCCTGTATGGGATTTAGAGGCAAGATCACCGCTTTTTGAACTACCAGTTTTATATGCAACTATAGGTTTTGATTTGTGCACCTCTTTTATAACATTTATCATGGGCATGGGATTATCTATGCCCTCTATATAAAGGGCAATAACTTTTGTCTGGGGATCGTCTTTTAAAAACAAAAGCATCTCATAAAAGTCCACATTTAATCTATTACCTATCCCAACTATTTTGCTATAACCCACATCACACCTTTGACTTAAAAAACTTAAAAGATGAGCCATTCCTCCACTTTGGCTAACCAAAGCGATGTCTCCCTTTTTTGTGAGAGAAAACTCTGGAGTAAATGAAGCGTTTAGATCATGCCAGAAATTTATCATTCCAAATGTGTTTGGCCCTATTACAGGAATCTCATAAGAATCTGCCTTTTGTTTTAAGATCTCCTGATTTTTAGCTCCTTCTGGGTCTTCTATTTCTTTAAAACCAGCAGTAATAAGAACGATTCCACCAACATCTTTTTTGTGACATTCATCAAATATTGAGAAGACGAATTTTGCAGGAACAGCTATAATGGCAAGATCTATCCTTCCATTATACGATGTGATAGATGGATACGCCTTTATGCCCATTATCTCTTTGGCAGAAGGATTGATGGGAATTATCTTCCCCTTAAATCCTCCATTAATAAGGCTTTTCATAACATGAAAACCCAATTTGTCAAACTTCTCCGAAGCACCTACTACTGCCACAGATTCAGGCATAAAAAGCCTTTTCATGTTCTCTAATTTTTTATTCATCATTTATCTCTCCCTCAACGCTTTCTAATTTTTCTACAATTCTTTCAAATGCCTTTCTTTCTTCATCAGTCAATACTGATAAAAACCTGCTGTTGTTTTTATGATATATCTTTAAAAGTTCATCCCTTAAAGCCTCTGCTTTTTCAGTTAGATAAACCCTTATTGCCCTTCTATCCTTGGGATCATCTCTTCTTTCCACAAACCCATCTCTTTCTAATCTATCAATAATACCCGTAAGAGTTGCTTTATCTAAAGCTACTTTTTCAGCAAGTTTGCTGATCAAGATCCCGTTTTCTTCATAAAGGGCTATAAGAAGAAAAAATTGTGAGGTTGTAAGCCCATACTTAGCAATGTTCTCTTTTGTGATCTTATTAAGCCTCCTTGATACCCTGCCTATTAAAAAACAGACACAATCTTTAAAAAGCATTTTTTACCCATATTATTTGTATGCAAATTTTATTTGCACAAATTGTAAACATAAAAACAATCAGATGTCAATAGCCTCCCTAAAAAAATTTCAAGTGGAGTTTTTAAACCTCTATTGGTATAATAATCAAAATAACTTTAACAGATTTTTGAATCTGATTTTTTTGTGTGTAGTTTTTTCTTCACTGTGTAAAAAAATGTACACTTTTAAAAATTTAAATTAAGATAAAATTGGAATTTTTGTTTGGGAACAATTTTTGCTTTAATATTTTTGATGTTAAATTTAGGTTATATCAAATCTAAACATCTGTTGCAAAGAACAATAAGAGAGAAGGTTGAGTGTATAGGAGTTGGTCTTCATACTGGAGAGAAGGTCAGGGTAGTATTTTATCCTAAAGAGGCTGATTATGGAATAAGATTCAAGGTTGTCTCAAAGGATAGGACATTATACATAGATCCTTCTCCTTTTTCTGTTGTTGATACAAGTTATGCCACATGCATAGGTTCTGAAGGTGTAAAGTTATGCACTGTTGAACATGTTTTGGGAGTGATTAGAGGATTATCCATAGATAATCTGCTTATTGAAGTTCACGGAAGTGAAATGCCCATAATGGATGGCAGTGGAATTTGTTTTGTGAAGCTTTTTAAAAAGGTAGGTATAGTAGAATTACCCAAATATAAGAGATTTTTTGCGATCAAAAGACCTTTTCTTTATAAAGAAGGAAAAAATAGATGGATCAAAGTATATCCATACAGAGGATTTAAGGTCAAATATACGATAATGTATGATCATCCTTTGATAAAGACTCAAGAATTTGTTTATGAAGGCGAAGAAGAAGATTTTATAAGAGAAATAGCTGGTGCTAGGACTTTTGGTTTTTTAAAGGAAGTAGACATTTTAAAACAAAAAGGGTTAATAAAAGGAGGGAGCCTAGAGAATGCCGTGGTTTTTGATCAAAACTCTGTTTTAAATAAAGATGGTTTTAGGTTTAAAGACGAACCTGTAAGGCATAAGATTTTGGACTTTATAGGAGATATCAGTTTAATAAAGTATCCACTTATAGGATATTTTGAAGTCTTTTGCTCTGGACATAGTTTGAATAACCTTTTTTTACGAGTCCTTTACGAAAAGAAAGAAGAATTGCTTTCCTATATTGACTTAAATCAAAAAAGATATAAAATTTTATTTGAAAGATTTAAGCAACCACTCTTAAATGTAATTTGACAATTTTTTAAAATTTCCTTATATAAAGTATTGCATGTTTCACTAAAAATGATTATAATTTTTAATTCTGAAGGCTGGCGTAGCTCAACTGGTAGAGCGGCTGATTTGTAATCAGCAGGTTGCGGGTTCAAGTCCCACCGCCAGCTTAAAGGGTATGGAGGGGTACCCAAGTGGCCAAAGGGAGCAGACTGTAAATCTGCCGGCGTAAGCCTTCGGAGGTTCGAATCCTCCCCCCTCCATAAAGCGGGAATAGCTCAATTGGTTAGAGCACCAGCCTTCCAAGCTGGGGGTTGCGGGTTCGAGTCCCGTTTCCCGCTTATATAGTTTTTCGCCCACGTAGCTCAGGAGGTGGAGCACTTCCTTGGTAAGGAAGAGGTCACCGGTTCAAGTCCGGTCGTGGGCTTTTGTTTTTGTATGAGTCGGTTGTGATGAGTTAAGGTAGAGTAGAAATGAAGAATTCTTAGGGGGAAGTTATGGCTAAGCAAAAGTTTGAGAGGAAAAAGCCTCATCTGAATGTTGGTACTATTGGTCACATAGACCATGGTAAGACGACATTGACTGCAGCAATAACAAAGATGTTGCATCTTAAGTATGGAAATGTTGACTATGTGCCTTTTGATCAGATAGACAAGGCTCCAGAGGAAAAGGCTCGTGGAATTACTATTGCTACTGCTCATGTAGAGTATGAGACAGAGAAGAGGCATTACGCTCACGTGGATTGTCCAGGGCATGCTGATTATATCAAAAATATGATTACTGGTGCTGCTCAGATGGATGGAGCTATTTTGGTGGTTGCTGCTGATGACGGTCCAATGCCACAGACAAGAGAGCACATCTTGTTGGCTAGACAAGTTGGTGTTCCAAGTATGGTTGTGTTCTTGAATAAAATTGACATGGTAGATGATCCTGAGCTTTTGGAATTAGTAGAACTTGAAGTAAGGGAGCTTCTCAGTCAATATGATTATCCTGGAGATGATATTCCAGTAATTAAGGGGAGTGCTTTAAAGGCATTAGAAAGTGATGATCCTAATAGTGAAGAGGCCAAATGCATATTTGAGCTTTTAGATGCACTTGATAATTATATCCCAGAGCCAGTAAGAGATAAAGATAAACCATTTCTTATGCCAATAGAAGATGTGTTTAGCATATCTGGAAGAGGAACAGTTGTTACTGGAAGGATTGAAAGGGGAGTTATTAGAGTAAATGACGAGGTGGAGATAGTTGGTTTGGGTGAGACCAAGAAGACAGTTGTTACAGGTATTGAGATGTTTAGAAAGACCTTGGATCAGGGTGAAGCAGGAGACAATGTTGGTCTTCTTTTAAGAGGAATAAAGAAAGATGAGGTTGAGAGAGGGCAGGTTGTTGCCGCACCTGGAACTATTACTCCTCATAGAAAATTCAGGGCTGAGGTTTATGTGTTGAAAAAAGAGGAAGGTGGAAGGCATAAGCCATTTTTCTCAGGATATAGACCACAGTTTTACTTTAGAACTACAGATGTAACTGGTGTAATCAAGTTAGATGAAGGTGTGGAAATGGTTATGCCGGGTGATAATACCTCTTTTGAGGTTGAATTGATTGCACCGATTGCGTTAGAAAAAGGGCTTAGGTTTGCTATTCGTGAGGGAGGAAGAACAATAGGTGCTGGGGTTGTTTCTGAAATTTTGGAGTAATTTGATATGAGGGTCAAAGTACAGCTTAGGTGTAGTGAGTGTAAAAGGAAAAATTATTCAACTACAAAAAACAAAAGAAATACTTCAAAACTGGAGTTAAGAAAATATTGTCCTTATTGTGGTAAACATACTTTGCATAAAGAGACTAAATAATTAAAACGCAGGCCAGTAGCTCTAACTGGTAGAGCATCGGACTCCAAATCCGGGGGTTGGGGGTTCGAATCCCTCCTGGCCTGCCAATTTTTTTGTGTAAAATGAAAAAAAATAAAGAAAAATCCGTATTTGAAAAAATAAAAGTCTTTTTAGAAGAAGCTAAGGGTGAATTAAAGAAGGTTACTTATCCTTCTCAAAAAGATGTTTTGGCTACTTGTGGTTCTGTAATCTTTGTTGTGATTATAATTTCGGTTTTTTTAGGGGTTGTGGATATAGTTCTTGCAAAGATAATTAGCTTTATTTTGCCAAAGTAGAGCTATGGAAGAGAAAGAAAAAAAGGCAAAGTGGTATATAATTCAGACCTTATCTGGGCAAGAGTATAAAGTAGAGAAAACTATATCTGAGCTTATAAGGAGAAACAAAGCAGAAGGTTTAATAGAGGATGTTATTGTTCCTACTGAAAAAGTTATTGAAATGATTAAAGGTCAAAAAAAGACAGCAACAAGGAAGTTTTATCCAGGATATGTGCTTGTTAAAATGCATATGAATGAAAAGTCTTGGTACATGATAAAAAGTATACCAAAGGTTATTGGATTTATAGGAGGGCAAAAGCCTCTACCTTTAAAAGATTCCGAAGCAGAGCAGCTTTTAAAGCTTATTGAAGAAAGAAAAGAGCAGCCAAGACCTAAATATGACTTTCAG
>Ga0256842_1001218_pt1 | contig 21131 bp, 18 predicted proteins | sample 4559240metaG_FD_185973 | JGI IMG/M metagenome (GOLD analysis project Ga0256842, IMG submission 185973) | Hydrothermal vent microbial communities from Guaymas Basin, Mexico - 4559-240 | ecosystem: Environmental > Aquatic > Marine > Hydrothermal vents | place: Mexico: Guaymas Basin | collected... | reverse complement strand
AGTTTTATTCCAATTGATGCAATAGTTGATAAAAAATTAGGGCTAGCCATACCAACAAGTGGTATAATTCCAATAAAGGGTAATTCCAAAGGGGTTTATTTAGTCAAAAATAACAAATTGGAATTAGTAAAAGTTGATATTTTGTTATCCTCACCTGAATATACGATTATTAGAGGCAGGGTAAAAGAGGGAGATTTAGTGGTTATAGGAGATTATTTAAAATGGACACAACTATCTCCTAAAATGGAGGTTAGAGCAGTTCTATGAAACCACATGAATTTGCAATAAAACATCCCTGGGCTGTATTGGTTGTATCTATGCTAATTTCCATTATGGGAATTAGGGCGTTTTTTACAATGCCTACAGAGTATTTCCCTGATACCCATAGACCCCAGGTTGCAGTTATTACAGTTGAGCCTGGTGCTTCTTCTGAGGATATTAGCCACAGGATAACTCAGATACTGGAAAAGGAATTATATTCCATAGACAAGGTGAGGAAAATAACTTCCTCATCCCGTGATGAAGTATCGGCTATTAGCATTGAATTTGAATATTCAAAGCCAGTTGCACAGGCAGTGGTGGATGTTACCAATGCCATTTCCAGGGTCAGGGCAGACCTTCCAAAAGACATTTTAGAGCCTAGAATTTATAAAATAACAGATGCCACGAGGCCAGTTTTGACCCTGGCCCTTAGCCCTAAAAAAGGGAGCAATCTGGACTTAACACACATTAGGCTGCTTGCTGAAAACCAGATCAAGGATTATTTGTTAAATATAGATGGTGTATCTGATATTGATGTCTTTGGTGCCCATAAACCAGAAGTATGGGTAGTCTTAAATAAAGATAAATTAGATGGATTTAAACTAACATATTTAGATGTTTTATCTGCAATAAAAAAACAAAATATCGCCCATCCAGCAGGCCCTATATATACAAAAGACAGCGAAATTTTAATAAAGACAGAAGGCGAATTTAGTAATTTAGATGATCTGAGAAGTTTGGTAATTTCAAGAAAAGACAAAACAGATATCCTTTTAAAGGATGTGGCAGATGTCAAGTTTTTTTACAAAGATCCATCCAGCCTATACCATGGTAATTTTCATCCAGCCATAGCAATAAATGTACTCAGGCCCGATAAAGGCAGTGTCATATATGCAATAAAAAATGTAAAAAAACATCTTCCTGAAATGGAAAAAAAATGGCCCCAGATAAAATTTGAAATAACAGATGATCAAGAGCCTTTAATTGATAGAAATACATCAGGTATGAGGTCATCTTTATACATGGCCATAATTTTGACTGTAATTATTATATTTTTATTTTTAGCAGATATTAGGTCATCGGCTATTTCCTTAATTAGTATTCCTTTGTCTTTTTTATTTGGTGTTACCCTCCTTAGTTTTACTAAATATACAATTAACATTGTAACCTTATCTGGTCTTATTATTGCTACTGGAATGGTAGTGGATGCAACAGTAGTAGTTGTTGAAAATATAAATAGATATAGGAGGGATTATAAAGGTGACCCTCGTAGTTTAGTCACTGATGCAGTATCAGAAATTTTGCTTTCAATTATTGCCGGGATGTTGACCACAGTGGTGATGATAATTCCTATCATGTTTTCAGGTGGATATGTTGAGAAGGTGCTCAGGCAATTTACCCTTGTTCTTTCCCTGTCACTGGTTGGATCACTTTTGGCAGCAATTTTTGTAGTACCGCCACTGGCATTAAAATTTGGCTCATCTTCAGGAGGTAAAAAAAATTTCTTGGAGGGATCTGTTCTGTGGTTTGGAAAAATTGTTGATAAAATAGCTGATGGATATGTTGCACTTTTAAAGATGTGTCTAAATCATAGGTTTATAACTATGGCTGTTGTGATAATATTTTTTATTGCTACTATGAAAATTACCTTGCCAATAATAGGACGTGAGCTCATGCCTCCAATGGATACAGGTATTATGAAGATATTTTTTGAAATATCTCCAAGGGCAAAGATATCTCAGATGGAGAAGGTGCTATCAAAAGTGGAAGCAGTGATAAAAAGGCAAAAAGGAGTAATAAGTGTATCTTCAGTTGTGGGTTCTGAGCCAGGGGAGATTTCATTTGGAGCTGGCGGACAGACAAAACAACAGGCAATGATAACAGTAAATTTAGTAACAAGGGATAAGAGAAAGAAGACCATTTGGGAAATTGAGGATGAAATTAGAAGAGAGATTTCCAATATACCTGGAATTAAGACATATCAGGTATATGAGTTCGGGGCAACGCCAATGGCAACTTCCAGGGCCCCAATTGATCTGGTTATATATGGCGATTCTCCAGAGATGTTATCACGCATAGCAGATGAAATAAAAACACGCATGGATGGGGTTATTGGTCTTTATGATTTCCATAAAAGCTGGTGGCTGGATAAACCAGAATTTAGGGTGCATGTGAAACAAAGGATAGCGAGGTATTATGGAATTACTCCAGAGGATGTAGCTCAGCAGCTAAATTTACAAATAGGTGGTTTAATTCCATCCAGATTTAGATTAAAGGATTTTCTGGATGTCCCAATTCGGGTATCATTAGAGGATTCATCTATAAAAAACAAAGAAGATCTCTTAAATTTAACCATATTCACCCCCAGGGGAAAGATTCCTTTGAGGGCTATTGCTGATGTAACATTGAAAAATGTTCAAACTGTTATTACCAGAGAGAATCTACAAAATACCATAGACTTAACAGGCTACAATAGAATTTACCGACTGACACAGGTTATGGACCAGATAAAAAAGAAACTAAAAGGGATTCAACTCCCAGAAGGATATGGGATAAAATTATCAGGAACAGTAGCAGACATGAAGGATTCAATGCCGCGGGTGATGAAGGCTGTAGTGCTTGGATTTGCCTTACTTATTGTGCTTTTGGCAGGCACTTTTGAATCTTTTGTCCTCCCCTTGCCAATCCTTATAGCAATCCCCTTAGCAGTAATGGGCTCTTTATGGGGACTTTTGATTTACAACAAACCCATGTGCATGCCTGCAATGATGGGAATGTTGCTCCTTGCTGGAATTGTAATTAATAACTCAATATTTTTAATAGATTTTATTAAACAGGCCCGCAGAAAAGGTATGGAGAGAGATGAGGCATTGATAAACTCAGTAAGACTAAGACTTAGACCTGTTTTAATGACTACAATTTCCACCTTTGTGGGAATGCTTCCAATAATCTATGAAACAGCAATTGGTCTGGAAAGGATGTCCCCACTTGGCACAGCTGCTGGTTTTGGCCTCCTTGTGGGGACAATAATGACAATGGTTATAACTCCAGTGACATATTCTTTGTTAGATGATTTTGGTAGGTTTTTTAAAGCAATCCATTAAATCCAATAGATGATTTTATTGATAATAATACAATTTTTCCCTCAAGTATAACTATAGAAACTTTTGTATTATTTTTACCTGCTTTAAATTAAAAGTTATTGACACAATACACTAATCATGGGCATGAAAAATTTGTGGTTATTGCCCTGCTTCCTCATTATCTTTTGGAACAGTTACCTTTGTTACAGCAGGATCACTTTTTAATTTATCTTTGTCTATTGCTATAATGTTATAGGTATAAACATTTTCACCTGTTATTTCATAGTCTTCGTATTTTGTTTGTGTAGGCGGGAGTGTGGCAAGCTTTTTACAATTTCCATTCTTATTACAACGATAGATTATATAACTGTGTATGTCATGTTCTGGATTACTAAGCCAAGTTAAAATAACTTTATTAGTTTCTAGAATTGCTTTAAATTCCTTAACTGAGGTTGGTCTTGGTTTGGTGGTTGCTTTGACAACTTTGGAAATAGGACCTTCTTTATTATAAAGATTAAAACTAGCAATTGCGTAGTAATATGTTTTGCCGTCTTGAAGTGGTTCCAATAAGCTACCTTTATCTATATAAGAATCTTTTGTATGCCCTTTTAATTTTGTTATTTCAGTCATTTGGTTAGGAGTGGTGCCCCGATAAATTATATATCCTCCAACATCTTTATCATTAATAGGATTCCATCTCAATAAAACTGATTTTACCATTCCACTGATTGCGATTATGTTTGTGGGTGGTAAGGGTAAGTCTTTAGTTTTTCCTCTTACTATGTTAGACGGTCCAGTTTCACCTTTGGTGTCATATGCAGTTAAATAATATTCATAGGTAAGGCCATCTTCAAGATTATTTTTATCAGAATAGGTACAGATAGAATTGTTTGGAATGCTAGCTATTTTATGCCACTTTTCATCTTGAATTCTACGATAGAGGTAATAACCTTGTACGTTATCTATTTTCTGCCACTTTAGATCTATTCTGCGTAAAAGATTATCCTTCTCTAAAGCAAGCACAGGTGGGGGTATGGTTGTTATTTTTATTGGAGTTGAACATGGACTTTCTTTTTGTGGGGTTACACTAGTTAAACAATATTCATAAGTTGTATTATCCTGAAGTCCTGTATCTTCAGCATAAAGACTCAATTCTGATGGAGAATTAAATTCAGCAGGTATTTCTTGAACTTTTATCCAATTTTCTTTTTTGCGATAAAGAATATATTTTTTAACTTCAAAACCTTCTTGAACATTAAGTAAAGATGGAATAAATTTTAAATAGATTCGTTTAACAAACCCCTTTGCTTCCAGAATTATAGGAGGATGAGGAATCTTCTCACCACAATTTTGCACCTCTACTATTGGTTTTAATTTCACAATTTGACCATTATAAAGCAAGGCTGCTACCATATAATAAACATGTCCCTTTAAAATTTGGTGGTCTTCAAAGATGTTTTTGTTAGTCTTTCCTACAAATTGCCATGGACCATTTTTACATTCTGCACGGTAAATATTAAATTGGGAAATTGGATCCTCTGGATCAAAATCCCACGTCAATATAATATAATCTTTTTTACAAGTTGCTTTTAAGTTTTTAATCTCTATTTTTAATTCTTGGTTTTGAATATGTACTCCATGCTGATTGTCTTTGACACCTGATTGGTCAGCAGAAAGCAGTTGTTCTATGCTTTTTGCTAATTGTGATATTTTATTGAAAATATCCTCCCTTCCTGTAAAACTTAATGTCCATATTTTTATGATCTTTTTATGGGGAACACTTAACAGAAAAAATTTGGCCTTGATTTGTGAATCTTGTTTTGAAACCTGTCCTGTAAAAACATAATTTACTCCTAGAACCTCTCCAGCCTCTAAAGCTTGTTTTGGATTATCACTCTGAACGAGTCCTTGCTGTAAAAGGATCTCTTCCATTTCCCTGCGAGGCATGATCTGTATTATACTTTTTTTAGTAAAAACCGAAACCAAATCATAGAGTATTTCACCTGCATAATCAATGGCATCAATGCTAGTAGGTCTTAAATTAAAAACAGCTATCACCGGCTTAGTTGCCCAGCTTAAATTACTTACACAAAGGAAAAACAAAAGAACGCATGATACTCTTAAGGATTTAAACATTAAACTACTCTCCCAATGGAATTTGATACATGTAAAATATCTGTTCAACCTTTTTTAAAGCGTCTTTTATGATGGGAGAATTGGCAACACTTTTTAAACGCTCGTCAAATAAAGCATCAATAAACTTTACTGCAGCTTGAAGATTTTGTTTGCGCTTGAGCAGACTTTCTCCTTCCTGGAAATATTTTTTTTCCAAGTTGCGCAGTGGTTTTAACACTTCGCGACCAAGTTCTGCTACTACTTCCACTGTCAAGTTCTGCAAAATCTCTGTATTAGTTGGTAGTTCAAGGGGGTCATATTTTATATGGGCTTCAGGAATTCCTGCATTGGTTTCGTCTTCAAATATACGTTTACGTTTGATGGTTTTGACCTGGATATTTTCTCCAGTAGCAATATCTATAATTTTGAATGATATCTCTACAAAACCAACCTTTTTCTGTTTGCCAACTTCATATTGTTTTTCAACATATTCTGGCACAACTATTTTAGCAGGAGGTGCCTCTGCAAGTTCTTGTTTAGTGGGGTGGGGATGCTTTGCTTTCCAGTTAAGATAATTTATATTATCCTGTATCTTTGTTCCTACCTGATAACGAACTGTTTTTTTACTCTTTGACATTATAGATTCAACTTTAAATAAAAGCACACTGCCCATGATAGCTATATCTATCCCGTACATTTGTCCCACTTTCTTGGCTGTTTCAGTAGAAACAATTCCTATTTGTTCTAACTTCATTTCTTCTAAAATGGATTTGAGATTTTCCCGTTCCAGAATTTTTATGTCCCCGCTGGCGTTATTAAAAAGAAAAGTAATAAGCTTATTAGCAATAATAACTCCTGCATCTTTATTATTAGAGGGACTGCGAAAATCGAAGACAGCAATAGATTTTTGTACTCGCTTAGAAATATGATATTCCATTTCTTGAATAAGAGAAGATATCTTGGGATATTCAGGAGAAATCTGTTTTACTTTGGTATACCAATACCAAGCCAGTTCATATTGATCCTGACTTTTGAAGTGGTCTCCAATAAATTTCAGTCTAGCAGCAAGTGATTGTCTTAAAGAATTAAGTTTATAATCATTTTCATTTTCTATATATTTTTGAGCCATCATGTATGAGTCTACAGCTTTGAGGAGCCAACCACTTTTAATATTTTCCTTGGCCTTTCGAATATGATACTCACCAGCTTTGAGCTTGACCTGTCCAAGGAGTTGTTTCAAATCCTCATCTGTTGGATCATATTCCAATGCCGTCTCATACAATTGGACAGCCTTATCCCAGTTTTGAGCAATTACTTCTTCTCTAGCACGGCTAAGAAAATATTCTTTATTGTCATTGTGTCTGGCCTGTTCTAAAAGCTTATGTGCTACTCTATTTTGAGGATCTAATGCAAGGGTTTTACGCAAGAAGAAGATGGCCTGTTTGAATTTCTCCTTATCAAAAAAAATTTGAGCCTGAGCTAAATAGAATTTTGCTCCTTCTCTGGTACACTGAGTTAGTAATGTAGTTGAGTCTTCGTAATTGGGGAATTTACTTTGAAGCTGGGTAAGGAGAAAATAGGCTTTCTCCCACTTGTTTTCCCTCATAGCTTGTTGGGCATGGGAATAAATTTGTTTCACTTCTGTTAAAAATTTATTCTCTTTAACCTTGATTTCATTTTGAAGAGAAATCACATCAGGTGCTTGAGGATCTATCTCTTCCGCCCTTGCAAGTTTGTATTTAGCTTTATTAATTTTATTTAAGGTTATTGGCTCACTGGAATTTAGTATTGCTTTTGCTTCCGTGATGTATTTGGTTATCAATTCTTTTTTGAGTTCAGTGAGCGCTTGCTGATATTTTTTGTTATTTGGTTCTTTTGCTAAGGCCTCTTTATAATAAGCTATGGCATCTTTATATTTACCCGCGTCCTGCAACCTTCGACCCAATTCATAATATTTTTTACCTACAGCACAAGCAGATAAAAATAGCGCTAAGGCAACTATAATAATATTGGAAGAAAATCTTCTGCTCATAAAATTCTCTCCTCTTTATAAGAAGTTATGTTAATTTTTTCTTTTTGCAACGATTTTATTTAACCTTATGACCATTTTATTATTTTCAATTTGTTCAACTAAAAAAGAAAAACATTTATGTTGAAAATAAGACATGGACATTTCACTGACTAAGAATTTAGGCCAACCTTTATATTTAACTATATATACTCCTGTTTTGTGTCTAAACTTCAAAAGTTGAACATTTTGGATTCCTGTAATCTCATTTTCCATAATCCTGCATATGCGTTTAGCTTCATTGTAGTTATGTAGTCTATGAATTACCAATGTAATTTTTCTTAGACCGTATAATTCCTGCTTCCATACAGATAACAATTTTTGACGAAGAGTCTTCCATACTCTGGAAACGCACATCTGGGCTCCTTGTTCCATTATTTGTAACCTATTTTCTCCTGGTATAGAAGCTGTGGCACTTGCTGTTGCGAGAATTCTGTTTTCAGAAGGACGGATAATAGATGCAGTGCAACTAAGTTCATTTAAAATAATGAAAATGTCTTTATACTGGGTCCTTGTTGTAGAAATTTCACCGCTCAAATCAATGATCAGTCCAGGAGATGGAGAATTCGTTTTTGCTGGCGATGCAAGCAGAATAAAACCAGCTTGTTGCAAACAATCCGCCAGGTAAGCTTTGATTTTAAGAACAGCTCCCATACAATCTGATGGTACAGATGGATTTATTTTTATAAATACCCGGGGATTATTTTGAAGACGAAGGATATCTTGAAAATGTTTAATATCATTTACAAGGGAACCAAGTTCTACTTCGGCCTCAATTGTTACTTCATAAGTCCCAAGTTTGGTCTTCTTTTCTTTTAAAATTTTTAAATTTTTTAGATAACCACTTGACCTGCTAAAGATTTGATCTTGAACCAATCTAGCATTTTCAACTAATGAAATAGAATCAATATAAGCACCTGCCACCTGTTCAATTGCTGCCCGTTTAGCTTGGTCCAAAGCCTTTTCTCTCGCGATTAATTCTCTGCCTGGTTCATAAAAACTAAAACCCTTGGCTATTACTTTTTTCCCAGCAAAACATAGGGTCCCAAAAAAAATAATAAAATATATGAAAAATAAATATGAGATAATATAATGATACAATTTTTTATTTTTCATAGTAAGTAATATCGTTATACATTACCTTGTAGAGTTAAAGTGGTGAATTACTCAGATAAAAATAAAAAAAATTATATTTTTAAATCCTAATTATATAACTTTTAGAACAATGTCAATAGGTACAAGCCAGTACAGCAAATTTCAGCATGGAACAAATTTGTGTGTTTTACACTGATATTTCAGATTGAAAAAACTAAATAAGTGAGTCTGTTAATTCTAACGTCTGATCCACCTAATACCATAAATGAATTAAAAAAAATTTATTGATAAATTCTTCTTACCAAGACTAAAATAGTGTCTTAATGACACCTTTTTCCTAATTTCCAATAATCTATGAAACAGCAATTGGTCTGGAAAGGATGTCCCCACTTGGCACAGCTGCTGGTTTTGGCCTCCTTGTGGGGACAATAATGACAATGGTTATAACTCCAGTGACATATTCTTTGTTAGATGATTTTGGTAGGTTTTTTAAAAGATTATAAAAAGACAAGTGGAATTTCTATAACTTAAAGAAAAGGGGTCGAAAAGTTGATATTGCCCTATTTTTCCCACCATCCTGCCCAAAAAACTACTTTTTCATTGACTTGACTTAATATTTTCTACAATGTATCTACTTATCTTTAATCTGACGCACTAAATTGAGGAGGTTTTTATATCTATGGCTAAAAAAAAGGTAAATTATTTACAGGGTGCTGAAAAAACAGAACAAGGCCTAAAATTTAAAGGTATAATTTTAGAGCCAATTGTTGAAAACTGTGAGGGGTGTGAAAGGATTGTTGAATTTGAAGGGGAGAAGTATTGTGCAAGTTATCCAAGGCCTAGGGCCAAGTGGAGAAATGGCGCATGTAACTTTGCAACCCATGTGAAGGCAGAAATTGACAAGACTGGTAAGGTAAAACTTAATCCATTGAAGGCTTCAAAGCGTGCAGCAAGGGGAAGATAATATTTAAAGAGGTCCCTAATTTGGGGACCTTTTTTTAATTTTAATCTAAGAAAGGGATATATGGATACTATTTTAAATTATTTGGATAAGCAGGAAAAAAAGGTAATAGAATTACAAAAAAAACTGGTCTCATTACCAGCATTAGGGCCTGAAAATGGTGGAGAAGGAGAAATAAAAAAGGCAGAATACTTACTTTCTTATTTAAGACAATATCCTTCTCTTATTATAAAAGAATTACCTGCAGAGGACTCACGGGTTCCATCAAAAAAGCGGCCAAATATTGCAGCTATCTTACCAGGGAAAGAAAAGGATAGAACCATTTGGATAGTGTCACATTTAGATATTGTCCCTCCAGGTGATTTATCCTTGTGGGAAAGTGATCCCTATGTATTGCGTCAAGAAGGTGACTATTTATTTGGTAGAGGGGTAGAGGACAATCATCAGGGGATAGTATCCTCAATCCTTGCCCTTGAGGCATTTATTAATACATCTACTGAGCCCACCACCAATATGGGCGTTTTATTGGTAGCAGATGAAGAGACTGGAAACAAATATGGTCTCGAGTTTTTATTTAAATATCACAAAGAGTTATTCACTCAAAAAGACTGTTTTTTAGTGCCAGACTTTGGCTCTAAGGATTCAGATTTAATAGAAATTGCTGAAAAGGGAGTTTTGTGGTTAAGAATAGAGGTGTTGGGAAAGCAGTGTCACGCATCTACGCCAGAAAAAGGGATAAATACCCTAGTAGCAAGTAGTGATCTAATTATGAGGCTGAGGAGGCTATATAAAGTATTTGACAGACAAGACCCTTTATTTTCCCCTCCAATATCAACTTTTGAGCCAACTAAGAAAGAGGCCAATGTTCCCAACATAAATACCATACCAGGAAAAGACGTGTTTTTTCTGGATTGTAGGGTCCTTCCATCATATGAACTCTCTGAAGTGATTGAAACAATTAAGAAAATTTTCCAGGAGACAGAAAAAGAATATGGTGTCAAAGTAAATTTTGAGATAGTTCATGGGCTTAGTTCCCCACCCACTGACAAAGAAAATGAGTTTGTAAAAAAATTGGCAAAAGCAGTTTTTGAGGAGTACAACACAAGACCCAAATTTATGGGTGTAGGTGGGGGCACAGTGGCTGTTTATCCCAGGAAGAACAATATTCCCGCAGCAGTATGGGCAACAATCTTTGGTACTGCACACCAGCCCAATGAATGTTCTTCAATAAAAAACACCATAAAAGATGCCAAGGTAATGGCAAGGCTTTTGCTATAATGTATCCATGGGAATAAACATACTTGCCAAAAACTATTTAGCCAGGGTAAGCGAGAGTTTTATCTATAACAAGTGGGAACTGTCTGATACTACCATCCTTATTTTGGAGATTATATTACTTCTTATTTTAGTGTCCATTCTGTTCTATCTCTTACAAAAAAGGAATCAACAGAAGAAAGAATTAGAAAAAAAACAACCCTTTATAATTAAAAAAACTAATGAAATTAGACGGATTTTTGAGCAGACCTTAAATGAGCGCAGCAAATTTGAGATTAGTTTTTCAAAAAAACATAAATTTTTTTCCAATTGCAGTCCTGTTGAATTAAAGAAAAAATCCATTGTATTGGAACTTCCTGTAAATATTATACCTACTAAGGAATGGAATAAAAGGCCTGTTTATGTCTACTTTAGTATCTCAGGTAAGAGGCCAGGGGTGAAGAATTATTATTATTTTGAATCTGAAATCCAATATTTTTTTTCAAAGGCAAACTTTCACTTTATTGTAGTTAAGTTGCCTAATATATTAGAGATTAAACAAAAGAGAAAACATTTCAGGATTGAGGCTAGTAATAAAGATTTTGAAAAAGTTGTGGTATATTTTCTATACAACCAAAAAAGGATAGACAGTATCTATGACTTGCCAGAACCTGTTTTTGAATATAAAAGATCCAAAGAAGGAGAAATGGATGTTTCCCATCCAATATCCATTGTAAATATATCTGCTGGAGGAATTAGACTGAAAATTAAGCGTCAATTTAAAAGGGAAGTTGGTTTTGATATTAATAATCCTCCTATTATTGTAATTTTTTTATCATTTTTCATTGAAAAAAAGAAGATAAGTATATTACTCTTATGCCAGGTTAGAAACTACAACGAAGACTATATAACCAAAGACCTTGAAATTGGGCTTCAATTTATAAAACAGGCTTTCATAGATCCCAAAGACAAAAATCTTATAAAGTGGGAAGAAATTAAAGAAGATGAAGGTCAAGATCAGATTGCAAGGTGGGTTTTTTTAAAAAATTTGTCTTTAATTAGAAAAGGGATACAATAAACAAAAGAGCACTTGCTAACTTTTAGGTATTAGACAAGATATTTGTTCTTTTATAAGGATTTCTCCATAAAAGATTATTTTTAACTTGGATTGGCGAGCCCGAGTTAATCTAAGGATTTAAATAAATTATAATAGGAGGTAAATATCTGTGGACGAGGGATCTGAAGGGAAATTATGGAGTACAATAAAGAGTATCTTTACAGGAAGTAGAGGGATACAATCTATTGAAGAATTAATTAAAGAGGCGGAAAATAATAATGTGGTTCCCAAAGATATCGCCTATATGTTGAAAAGTCTTTTAAGACTAGGTGAAAAAAAGGTCTATGAAATTATGATCCCGAGAACAGATATTGACTGTGCAGAGGAAAATGCAACTATTACAGACGTTGCTGAAATAATAATAAATAATGGACATTCCAGAATACCAATATACAGGGAAAACAAAGACCAGATAATTGGGATAATCCATGCCAAGGACCTACTTCCCATACTTATAAATAAAAAAAATGCATCATTAAAAGAAATATTGAGACCACCTTTGTTTGTGCCAGAAACAAAGAATGTAAAGGATATGTTGGTTGAATTTCAGTCAAAAAAACAACACCTTGCCATTGCAATTGATGAATATGGAGGTACTTCAGGCCTCATTACACTGGAAGATATCCTAGAAGAGATAGTTGGAGAAATTGAGGACGAATACGACAGTCCCAAGGAAGAAGAGATACAAATGCTGGAAGATTCTTCGTGTCTGGTTTCTGGAAGAACATCTCTAGAGGATTTAAAAGAGCAGCTTGGAATAGACTTAGAATCTGAATTCGTTGAAACCATTGGGGGATATTTGACTGAATTGATGGGGAGAATTCCCCAGAAAGGGGAAACTATCAAGGTTAAGGGATACAATTTCCAAATCAAAGAGGCTGATGAGAAACATATTAGCTCAATTTTAATATATCCCATAGAAAAAGGTGAAAATCCTTCCGAGAATTTAAAGCAGGATCCAGAATCATAGATAGATTACAGATAGAATGTTTTACTTATTATGTATAATATGTACTTTTTTTGCGTTTGCAAATCCTTTTTTACAAATTGGTTTTTTAGTAATTTTCTATCCTCTATTATTTATCCATATTAGCAATGAATGCGATAAATTAAAGGATTCAATAAAGCTATCGTGGATTGCAGGTTCTATTATCTATTCCTCATGTCTATACTGGATAGCATATCCAATTTATACTTATTCTAATGTTCCTTTATTAGTTGCAATAGCCTGTCCAATACTGATTGGATTGTATCTGGGAATTTATTCTGGGATATTTAGTGGAATCTTGTTTTTTATAAAAAGGAATAATTGGTTTATAAAAGGCTTAATTGCATCTCTTACGTGGTCTTCTCTTGAATATATAAGAGCATATTTTTTAACTGGATTTCCATGGATTAATATACCCCAAGCACTTACACATTATACAAAGTTTATTCAACCCATTCAAATAATGGGTGAATCTCTATTTTCAGGAATTATTGTTATTATAGTTGTGTGGATATATGAGGCAAAAAATAGGAAAATAATACCTCCAATTGCTGGTGTAGTTAGTATTTTATTGATATATATATGGGGAAGTTTTTTATACAACAAAAATATAGATTACAAAAGTGAGATAAAAGCTATTATAATACAGGGTAATATTAATCAATATGTAAAGTGGGATAAAAAATATCAATTAAGTACGCTTAAAAAATATATAGAGCTAACAGATAAATCTCTAGACAACAAGGGTAATAATACGTTAGTGGTTTGGCCAGAGACAGCAATGCCATTTTATCTTCAGGAAAGAAACATGTTAAGTTATAAATTGCTAAATTATCTTAGAGAAAAGAAGATAATATTACTAACTGGAGCTCCTGCATATAAAATAGACAAAGATAAAATAAGATGGTATAATAGGGCATATTTAATATATAATGGAAGAATAAGAGATTATTACGATAAGGTACATCTGGTTCCATTTGGTGAATACATTCCATTTGGAAAGGTTCTTGGATTTCTTGGTAAAATAGTAGAAGGTCCAGGGGATTTTAGTAGTGGAAGAGTATTAAAACCTCTTAAAATTAAGGATCTTGCAATTGGTACATTAATCTGCTATGAAATAATTTTTCCTGATTTGGTGGCTCAGTTAGTTAAAAATAAGGCTAATCTTATTGTTAATATCAGCAACGATGCCTGGTTTGGAAATTCATCTGGGCCTTATCAACACCTAAATCTTGCAATACTCAAGGCCATTGAAACCAATAGATTTATAATTAGGGCCACAAATAGCGGTATATCTGCAATAATTTCACCCAAAGGTGAGATCGTAAAAAAACTTTCTTTAAATAGGGAAGGGTTTTTAAAAAGTAATGTGTTTCTAATTGAAGATTATACATTTTATGTTAAATATCATAAAATAATTGAAGTGTTAACTATTTTATTGTGCGTCTTCTTATTATTCATAAACATAATTGTATAACTACCTATTTTTTAGGCAGTTAATTAGTTTTTGGAAGGTAACCACACAAACCCAAAAGCTTTTTTGTTGAGATTTATTATGAGAATTTATGCGCTTGCGCTTATTACAAATCACGAATCACGAATTACGAATCACAAATCACAAATCACGAGTCACGAATCACGAATCACTAATGTTATTAACCATAAAAAGTTAAAGAATGCAGGATAAAATATGGTGGAAAAACTCATACAACTACCTGAATTAAAAAGGCAAAAAGATATAGTGTTAGAAAAATACTCTACTTTAAGGGGGCGTCTTTGACATAGAACCTTTAAGGTCAAAATTAGAAGAAATTGACAAAGAATTATCAAGACCAGAACTATGGTCCAATCCTGAGGAAACCAAGTCCCTGATGCAAAAAAAATCACAATTGGAGTCAGAATTAAATGCAGTAGATGAGCTTGAGCAGGCAAAGTCCAATATGGAAGAGTGGTTTGAACTTGCAGAAGAGGATCAAAGCAGTGAAATTTTACAGGTGGCTGAAGAACAATTAAGACATTTTAAAAGGGTATTGGATAGTTTTGAATTAAAGACACTTTTATCAAATGAACACGATAAAAATAACGCAATATTAGAAATACATCCAGGAGCAGGGGGAACAGAGGCACAGGATTGGGCTCAGATGCTCCTTAGGATGTATAAAAGGTGGGCTGAAGACAAGGGATTTAAGGTTCAAGAATTAGACATACTCCCAGGAGATGAGGCTGGGATTAAGAGTGCAACAATATCTATTGAAGGACCTTATGCCTATGGACTTTTAAAAGGCGAAAAGGGGATACACAGGTTAATCAGGATATCCCCTTTTGATGCATCAGGAAGGAGACATACATCCTTTGCATCTGTAGATGTTTATCCAGAGGCAAATAAAGAGATAAAAATAGATATAAATGAAGAAGACTTGAGGATAGATGTGTTCAGGGCAGGAGGACCTGGAGGACAATCGGTTAATAAGACCAGTTCTGCTGTGAGGGTAACCCATATACCAACGGGAATAGTGGTGCAGTGTCAAAACGAAAAGTCGCAATTTAGAAATAAAGAAATTGCTCTTAAAATACTAAAGGCAAGGCTTTATGAGCGGGAACTAAAAAAGATCGAAGAGGAGAGACAGAAGGAATATTCTCAAAAAAGTGCAATTGCCTGGGGCTCACAAATCAGGACATACACTTTGCAGCCTTATCGGTTGGTAAAGGACCACAGAACCAATGTTGAAGATGGTAATGTAGACAAGGTGCTAGATGGAGATCTAGATAAATTTATAAGGAGCTATTTACTTTATATCCATGGACAAAAAAGAGAGTAATGTAAAAAAAATAGAAGAAGAATTAAGGATCATCCAAAAAAAGCTGGAAGAAATTATAGATAAAAATGGGTTGAACACAAAGCAAGGGCTCGTAGTTTTTCGTCCTGCTTGTGGTGCATCTATAGAAGAAATAAAAAAACTCATTCAAAAAACTATGTTATATGAGTGGAATGTATTATCCTTAAGTGGAGACATTGTTCCTACAGTGCTTACGTTTTTTGAAAATCTGGAGCAACTCAAAATTTTGGCCAAGAAAGATCCTTTAACTGGTTTATTAAATAGAAAACAATTAAATGAAGTTGTTACCATAGAAGTAGAAAGATGTTATAGAACAAAACAGCCCCTGTGCATTTTGTTTGTAGATTTAGATGATTTTAAAAAAATTAATGACACCATGGGACATGATGTTGGAGATAAGGTGCTGATTGAAGTTGCAAACAACCTAAAAACACAATGTAGAAAGACAGATAGTATTGGAAGATATGGGGGTGAAGAATTTGTGATTGTACTTCCTTCTACCTCTTTAGTTCAAGGAGAACTCACTGGCGAGAGGATAAGGAATTCAATTAAAAATATTGAATTTGAAAATAAAGAGCATGGTAGTTTTAGAGTGACTTGTTCCATAGGACTTTGCTGTTATAAGGGTAGAAAAAAAATTGATCCAGAATTTCTTTTAAAACAAGCTGATAAGGCCTTGTATGAGGCCAAGAATAAAGGAAAGGACAGGGTAGTATCTGCTGGCATAGTGGATATAGACCTTAAGTCTGTGGAGAAGATGATAAGGGTAAATTCAGAAGAAAAGAATTTTTTATTTGGAAAAACTAAACAAAAATAGTGTATTTTATGGACATGAAAGATTCCAATAAAAGCTTAAGTATATCAATATTAAGTGGCAAAGGTGGGGTTGGTAAAACTAATATTGCCTTAAATCTTGCTTATGCCTTAGTCAGTATGAAATCACCAACCCTTTTGATTGACTGTGATCTAGGTCTTGCCAACCTTGATATCCTTCTAGGAATAACTCCTGAAAAAAATCTCGAATATTTGCTTGGTCCTGATACTAGGGTAGAAGATGTGTTAATTACCCTTGAACATGGCCTGGAGTTTTTACCAGCTGCATCAGGGGTACCTGAGCTGGTTGAGTGGGACAATGATCTTCAGACAATTATTTTTAAAAAACTAAACAATTCCTTGAGTAAATATCACTTCTTAATCTTAGATTTAGGGGCAGGGATAAATTCCACTGTGATAAACTTAGCAGCTATTAGTAGATTCAAAATCATAGTAGTAACCCCTGAACCAACATCCTTAACAGATGGATATGCACTAATTAAGGTCTTAAAAACCAAACACAATATAAAAGACTTTTTTATAATAGTAAATATGGCCAAAGACAAAAAAGAAGGGACAACTACTTTTCAAAGATTAAAACTGGCCTGTGAGAATTTCCTTGGTATAAAAATAAACCTTCTTGGAATAATAAATGAAGACTCAAATGTGTCTATGGCCGTTGTAAATCAAGTCCCCTTGTTTAAGTTTAAGAGAGACTCAATTGCATGTAAAAACATGGAAGAAATTGCCATGAAGGTAAAAAAATATCGTGAATTACTCGTCCCAGAGCTTACCCTCCCCTTTAATTTAGACATCTTAAAGAAAAATATAAATAATACTTGACCAAATAAATATAATTTTGCATAAAATGTATTAACATCTTGATTTCATAGTTAAAAACAGAAACAAAGGGGGAGGAAATGAATAAAAGCGAATTAATAAAAGCATTTGCAAAAAAGGAAAATTTATCTACAGAAGATGCAACCCTTATTGTTAACATTTTTTTTGATTCAATAAAAGAGGCGTTAAAAGAAGGACGTAGGGTGGAAATCAGAGGTTTTGGTAGTTTTAAGATAAAAGAGTATGATGGTTATATTGGAAGAAATCCCTCCACTGGAGAGCAAGTTGAGGTAAAACCAAAAAGACTCCCCTTTTTTAGGGTGGGAAAGGAACTAAAAGAGTTTTTAAACTCATGAGCAGGGCTAATTTAAGTCAATTATCCTTTTTAAGGAGTGGTTATGGAGTTTGACAGACAAATAACCTTCTACAAAATGCATGGCAGTGGTAATGATTTTGTCTTGATATATATGGATGATTATTCCCATTTAATTGATCTGGATATGGAAAATTGGGCCAGGCAGTTGTGCAAAAGGAGATTTTGCATAGGAGCAGATGGACTTATCTTTTTAACCCAAAAAGGAATATCTGATAGGAGGGCATCATATAAATGGCATTTTTATAACTCTGATGGTTCAAGGGCTGAGATGTGTGGAAATGGCTCCAGATGTGCTGCCAGGCTTGCATTTAAACTGGCACTTGCACCCCAAAAACACTTTTTTGAAACAGACGCTGGATTAATAGAAGCAGAAGTATTTGATAAAGAAAAGATTGTTAAAGTCCAACTCACTAAACCAAAAGATATTCAAAAAGAGATTGATATTGAATTAAATGAACAGATATACAAGGTGCATTTTGTAAACACGGGTGTTCCACATGCTGTGTTATTTTTTGAAAACGTTAATGATGTAGATGTGCACTTTTTGGGATCAAAAATAAGATTTCATGAAAAGTTTCAGCCAGATGGAACTAATGTGAATTTTGTAACAATAACGCCTGAGGGTAGCCTATACCTGAGGACATATGAAAGGGGGGTTGAGGCCGAGACTTATGCGTGTGGGACTGGCGCTGCTGCTTCTGCTTATATGGCAAACAAATTGGGATATATACAAAAAAAGGATATCCCTGTAATTACCTCTGGCGGAGAAAAACTCTTAATTTCCATAGAAAAAGAAGACACCCTCTACCTAACTGGAGGAGCCACAATTGTGTATGAAGGTAAATTAAATCTTACTGAAATAGGGCTGTAAAATTTTAAAGCCAGGCCCAATTTATTAGTTTAAGGCCTGGCTTTAGCAAAAGGAGGAAGGTATTTATATTTATTATAGCAATTTATATGCCAACCAGTTTAGATGATTTTTCATACATTTTAAGGTGAAATCAGTTAAAAATTTTAAACTAAAAGATCCTAGTTATACATAGATTTTTCTTGAATCTATATAAAAAACAAGAAGTTTCTGACATTAATTTAATATATTGTTTATACTTTAAAAGTACAAAAAATTAAACCCATCATTTTCCAGTGTGTCCAAACCCGCCTTTGCCTCTTTTTGTGGGGGAGAGGTGTGAGGTTTCTATTAGTCTGGCCTGGTATGCGGGCATAAATATTAACTGGGCAATCCTGTCGCCAGGGTAAATTTTTTTAACTGATTGAGAAATATTCAAAAGGGAAACCTTAATTTCTCCCCTATAGTCAGGATCAATAACCCCAACCCCTTGTGTTACAACTAAGCCCTCTTTAATGCCAAGACCACTTCTAGAAAACACAAACCCAGCAATATCCTTGGACAATATCTCAATAGCTATACCTGTACCAATTAGGACATTTTTCCCTGGTTCAATTAAAATTTCCTTGTCTATTGCTGCAACAAGGTCCAATCCCACTGACAACTCTGTGGCGTACCTTAATTTTCCCTTTAATTTTTCATCTAAAAATTTGACCTTTACGCAAAGTGGTTCCATCCTTTTATCCCCTTTAAATTTTTTATTGAGCTTATAAAAATATATTTTTTGGCTAGCTCAGGTTTATAAACTTATGTTTTGATGTCAAACTATAACTTTACTAAATAAAAATTTATTGTTATAAAACTTAAGCCATGGAAAAAGACCAAAAAAAAGCGTATTTATTTGGCATATCTTCTGTTGCAATCTGGTCAACAGTAGCTACAGCTTTTAAACTTTCTCTTAAGTATACATCAGTAATTAATCTCTTATTTTTTGCCAGCATAGTATCTACCCTGGTTTTATTTTTTACTATAATCATTGAAAAAAAGATAGAAATGTTAAAACAATTGGATTTAAAAGATCTTTTGTATTCATTTGTCCTGGGCATGTTAAATCCATTTTTATATTATATAATATTGTTCTATGCCTATGATCTTCTGCGGGCTCAAGAAGCTCAGGCCATTAACTATACATGGGCCATTACACTTTCTATTATGGCATACTTTTTTTTAGGGCAAAAACTTACTTTTGGAGACATAGTGGGGCTATTGTTAAGTTATTTTGGTGTTTATTTAATTGCCACAAAAGGTGAGATATTCAGTTTAAACTTTAAGACAAGTCCCATGGGGATAGTCCTTGCTCTATTAAGTACTATTATATGGGCACTTTATTGGGTCCTGAACACAAAGGACAAGCTGGATCCAACACTTAGGCTATTTTTAAATTTTGTATTTGGCTCTATAGCAATAACAATCCTATTTCTTTTAAATTTATCTCACAATTCCATATCATTGTATGGCGTTTTAGGTTCAATTTATGTAGGATTATTTGAAATGGGTATAACCTTTTTGCTCTGGTCAAAGGCACTAAAACTTGCAGAATCAACAGCAAAAATTAGTATTTTGATATATCTATCACCTTTTCTCTCCTTATTTTTTATCCACTTTCTAGTTGGAGAAAAAATTTATTTATCCACAATTATTGCCTTAATTTTGATAATTAGTGGAATAGCCATTCAAAAGGTCTGGAAAACAGCATAAAATTTCTATTCCATCATTTATTAAATGATGTTTTTTGATATAAATTCTATTTTTTAGTGGGCGCTAAAAAATTATATTTTGTTGGCATTCAGGTAAAAGAAAGCCTATAATAATAGAGGAACCAACTCCCTTCCAGGCTGAAATACTTTCAGTATTTGGCTACAAAATAAAAGGTGGGGTCTTACAAAAAATATCTACATAACATCTTGATATTGCAGCATTTTTGTTTTATTTTGACCTAAAAAAGGGAAAGTCCAGTTTAACCCTTTTTCACTCCTTACTCAACTCCTAACTCTACCTTCAAAACGTGTCCAACTTTTTTGGGAGCAGTATAGAACATTGAACCTATTGAACATCCATATACACAAGTTCCCATCCATAATATATCAATATAACCTTGCCAATCTTTTTATTTTTTTCTTTTGTCCAATATGTTATCATCTCATCTGCAGCACTTTCTTTTAATTGTAGTTCTGCCTGTTTTTTTAATCTTTCTATCAACCCTTCTATATTTTTACTTTCCTTTCTAGGAATGTATTTAAGCTCTATGAGCCCTACATATTCAACGTATTCATTTTTGGGGAGCAATATTATATCTGCAAATTTTTTATTTAACTCAGGCTCACTAAGTACACGATAATAAGAACATAGGTTTAAATACACAAGATGCAACATTTTAACTGTTTGCTCTCCCTTGATATAGTCCCTTATTCCTGTG
>Ga0256842_1001216_pt1 | contig 21154 bp, 19 predicted proteins | sample 4559240metaG_FD_185973 | JGI IMG/M metagenome (GOLD analysis project Ga0256842, IMG submission 185973) | Hydrothermal vent microbial communities from Guaymas Basin, Mexico - 4559-240 | ecosystem: Environmental > Aquatic > Marine > Hydrothermal vents | place: Mexico: Guaymas Basin | collected... | reverse complement strand
TCTGAATAATAATAATAATAATAATAATAATAATAATAATAATAATAATAATAAAGTTGTTCTTGATAATGCTTCTCAACTAACTAAAAAGTTAAATATTTTATTTATAGATATGAATAAAAATACTAAAAACAAGCTAGCTTCTATAGAATCTATAAAAGTACCAAAAGGTTCAAAAAACTTTATCGAAATAAAATCACTAGCAACTTCCAATAACCTTGCTTCTAAAGAGATACAAAAAATTGTAGAATATATTCAAGCAGAACATTTAAAAACCCTTACTATGGTAAAAAAAGAAAGAGAAAGCAGAGAAAAAACAATTACAAAACAAATAAAAAAAACTTTTACAAATATTAATAATTTCAATAGAAATGATATATCAGCAATAGAGATGATAGAACTTCTAAGAATCAAAGAAAAAATTGACAGTATGACACTTGAACAAAACAATATAAAAAACTTACTAGCACCACATAACTATAAAAACACTCAAGTTATCGGTGAAATAATCACTAATGATTATCCAGTAAAACCAAAGAAAAAACTGATAGTTGCTGTTGCCTTTGTAACAGGGTTTATACTTAGTATATTTTTGGTTTTCTTTTTGGAGTTTATTGGGAAGAATGAAGAGGGAGCAAACTAATGAAAATACTAGTAACAGGAACGGCAGGTTTTATAGGTAGTCACTTAGCTATAAAGCTTTTAAATAGAGGTGATGAAGTTGTAGGGCTTGATAATATTAACGACTATTATGACCAAAATGTTAAGTATGGACGACTTCAAAGAGGTGGGATTATCAACAGCCTTGAAGAGGGTAAAGACATAGAGTTCAACAAACTTCTTGTTTCTAAAACAAACCCGAACTATAAATTTATAAGAATGAATCTAGAAGACAAAGAGGCTATGGATGAGCTTTTCAAAACTCAAAAGTTTGATGCAGTGGTTAATCTTGCGGCACAAGCAGGGGTAAGATACTCTCTCACAAACCCAGATGCTTATATGGGGAGTAATATCATAGGATTTATGAACATACTAGAATGTTGTCGTCATAATGATGTTAAAAACCTCTCTTACGCAAGTAGCTCTAGTGTGTATGGCTCAAACACAAAACTACCTTTTACAACTGAGGACAATGTTGACCACCCTATTTCACTTTATGCAGCAAGTAAAAAATCAAATGAACTTATGGCACATACATACTCTCACCTTTTTGGAATTAGTACTACTGGACTTAGATTTTTTACAGTATATGGACCATGGGGAAGACCAGACATGGCACTCTTTCTTTTCACAAAAGCAGCACTTGAGGGTAAGACTATAGATGTGTTTAACAATGGTGATATGTTAAGAGACTTTACATATATAGATGACATAGTAGAGGGAATTGTAAGAGTTATAGACAACCCAAGAACTACAACCCCTCCCTATAAAGTTTATAACATAGGAAATAACAACCCAGTAAAACTTATGGACTTCATAACTGCAATAGAAAATAAGTTAGGTAAAACGATAGAAAAAAACTTCATGCCATTACAAGCAGGCGATGTACCAGCTACTTATGCAGATGTAACAGACTTAGTAAACGACTTAGGATACAAACCAGAAACACCTGTGCAAGAGGGTATTAACAAGTTTGTAGATTGGTACTTAGAGTTTTTCAAGTATGATAAAGAAGGGAATAAGCTAAATGGATAAAATATGTATAATAGGTCTAGGCTATGTAGGGTTACCACTTGCTCACGCTTTTAGTAGTAAGTATGAAGTAGTAGGACTAGATATATACCAAACAAGAATAGATGAACTAAACCGTGCTTATGATAGAACTCTAGAACTAGATGAGTCACAACTCAAAGAAGCTCTTGACAATAAGATTAAATTTACAGCAAATACAGAAGATATAAAAGATTGTAATATATATATAGTTACAGTACCAACTCCAATAGATAAAAACAAAAGACCAGACTTAACACCCTTAATAAAAGCAAGTGAAACCATAGGAAAAGTACTCAAAAAAGATGATATAGTAATCTATGAATCTACAGTATACCCAGGAGCAACAGAAGAAGAATGTGTTCCTGTACTTGAAAAATTCAGTAGACTAAAATATATTTCACACTCAAGTCATTGCGAGGAACGAAGCAATCTAAAAAACAAAGCAATCTCAAACGGCTTCTACTGTGGCTACTCCCCAGAACGAATCAACCCCGGAGATAAAGAACATACCGTAACAAAAATACTAAAAGTCACAGCAGGCTCTACTCCTGAGATAGGAAAAAAAGTAGATGAACTTTACGCAAGTATCATAACAGCTGGAACACACTTAGCACCTACTATAAAAGTAGCAGAAGCAGCAAAAGTAATAGAAAACTCTCAAAGAGATATAAACATAGCATTTGTAAATGAACTTGCTATTATTTTTAATAAACTAGATATAGATACAAATGCAGTACTAGAAGCAGCAGGAACAAAATGGAACTTTTTACCATTTAAGCCAGGTCTTGTAGGTGGACATTGTATAGGTGTAGATCCATATTACCTTACTCATAAAGCTCAGCAAGTAGGATACAATCCTGAGATTATATTAGCAGGAAGACGACTAAATGATAATATGGGAATATATGTAGCAAATCAAGTTATAAAGCTTATGATTAAAAAAGGTTATAAGATAGAAGGTTCTAAAGTATTAATTCTTGGAATTACTTTTAAAGAGAATTGCCCAGATATAAGAAATAGTAGAGTTATAGATGTGATTGAAGAACTTCAAGAGTTTGGATGTGATATAACTGTATCTGATTATTGGGCAGATGCTGACGAGGTAAAACGAGAGTATAATTTAGACTTAAATAATAATGTGAATTATGATGACTATGAAGCTGTAGTTTTAGCTGTCGCTCATGATAAATTTAGAGATATTAAGCTTGATAATCCTAATCAGATTGTTTATGATATTAAATCTATTTTAGATAATAGTGATGGTAGACTTTAATTGAAACAAGTATATTATAAAATATGGACGTTACTTACTAAAAGTGAGAAGAAAAAAGCAATATTATTGCTCTTTTTGATGATATTAATGTCATTCTTAGAGGTTTTAGGTGTAGGATCAATTATGCCATTTTTAGCAGTATTAGGTAATCCTAATACTATACAAACAAATGATTATTTAAATATGGTATATGTATTCCTAGATTTTAAAGATTCAAATTCATTCTTAATATTCTTAGGTGGATTTGCTCTTATAATGCTTTTTTCTAGTGCATTTTTAAAGAGTATAACAAGCTATGCAAAATTTCGTTTTTCTAATTTAAGAAGACATAGCCTAGGAAGAAAACTATTACTTAAATATTTACAACAATCGTATAGCTTTTTTCTATCTCGAAACAGTAGTGAAATAAGTAAAACAATTTTATCAGAAACAGATTTGGCTATAAATCAAGCAATATTACCAGCTTTAAATCTTATTACTTATTCCTTATTGTCAATCTCTTTATTAACTTTTTTAATAATTATAGATCCATTTCTAGCTTTTATTCTTGCAAGTATATTTGGTGGTTTCTATACTATAATGTATCTTACAATACGAAAATATATTGGCAAGATTGGTAAGAAAATGACACAGGCTAATGCAGAAAGATATAAAATAACTTCAGAAACTATTGGAGGAATTAAAGATATAAAAATTTTAGGAAGAGAAAATATATATTTAGAAAATTTTATAAAGCCTTCTTATGAGTTTTCACATTATACCTCTATAAATCAAACACTTTCAGAAATACCACAATTTTTAGTTGAAGTTATATCATTTGGTGCACTCCTATCTATGTCAATATATACACTATCAAATGATGGAACAGATATAGGAACAATATTGCCTGTATTAGGACTTTATGCTTTAGGAGCACTTAAACTTAAACCTGCGGTAAATCATATATATAAATCTCTAGCTACTATGAAATTTGGTATCTCCGCTTTAGATAATATTATAAAAGATATGTCATTAAAAGACGTACAGCTAGATATTAATAACAATAATAAAAGATTAAAAATAAGAGATACACTAAGTCTTAAAAATATTTTTTTTAATTATGACAATACTACCTCAAAGGCACTTGAAAATATTAATCTTAATGTACAAATAAATACTACAGTAGGCATTATTGGGACTACGGGAGCAGGTAAAAGTACACTTGTTGATTTAATATTATGTTTGCTAACTCCAATAAAAGGACAATTACTAATAGATAATAATGAAATAAAGAATAATCAAATAAGATTATGGCAAAACTCTATAGGTTATGTACCTCAAACTATATTTTTATCTGATGATAGTATATATAGTAATATTGCATTTGGAATAAATAAAGATGAGATTAATATAGAAAAAGTTAAAGAAGTTGCAATTATGGCACAAGTGAATGAATTTGTATTGAAACTAAATGATGGATATAATACTATAATTGGGGAAAGAGGAGTTAAACTATCTGGAGGTCAACGACAAAGGTTGGGTATAGCAAGAGCATTATATAATGATCCAGAATTATTAATATTAGATGAAGCAACAAGTGCTCTTGACAATAATACGGAGAAAGAAGTAATGAAGGCTATTGATAATATGAATGGGAAAAAAACTATTATTATTATTGCTCATAGATTATCAACAATAGAAAGATGTGATATGATAGTAACTTTAGAAAATGGTAAAATAGTAAATACTGAAAATAATGAAAAGTTATCTAGTGAATAAATATAATTATTTAATAGTAGGTTCTGGAATAATTGGTATGACAATAGCATATGAACTTTTAGAAAAGAATAAAAATCTTAAAATAGCAATAATTGATAAAGAAGAAGATGTTGCAAAACATGCAAGTGGTAGGAATAGTGGAGTATTGCATGCAGGATTTTATTATAGTGCAGATAGTTTAAAAGCTAAATTTACTGTTGATGGTAATAAGCTAATGAAACAATTTTGTAAAAATAACAATATATTTGTCAATGAAACAGAAAAAATTGTTGTAGCAAATAATGAAATTGAACTAAAAGGTATTTACGAACTTCAAAAAAGAGCGGAAGTTAATGGTGTACAAACATCAATTATCGATGAGGATGAGGTATGCAAAATTGATTCAAATATTAAAACATATAAAAAGGCACTATATTCTCCAACTACGGCAAGTGTAGATCCTATAGAAGTTTGCTTAAAATTAAAAGAAGTATTAAAATTAAAAGATGTTGAGTTTTATTTTAATACAAGTTTTAAAGAGTGTCATTTAGAGTATGAATATATGATAAATGCATCAGGTGCTTATGCAGATAAAATAGCAAAACAGTTTGGTTTAGCACAAGATTATACTATGCTTCCTTTTAAAGGGATATATTTAAAATATCTAGAAAATAAAACAGATATAAAAACCAATATTTATCCAGTACCAAATCTTTCAAATCCATTTTTGGGTGTTCACTATACTGTAACAGTTGATGGAAGTATAAAAATAGGGCCTACAGCAATTCCTGCTTTTTGGAGAGAAAATTATAAAGGACTAGATAATTTTAACTTTTCTGAAATGATAGAAATACTATACTATGAAGCAAAACTATTTATATTAAATTCATTTAATTTTAGAGACTTAGCTTTTAGTGAAGTTAAAAATTATAGTAATAAAATCTTTATTCAAAAAGCAAAAAATATGGTTAAAAAAATTGGAAATAATTTTAAGCCAATACCTGCTGGAATTAGAGCACAACTTTTAAATACAAAAACAAATGAATTAATTCAAGATTTTGTAGTAGAGCATACAAAAGATTCAACTCATATATTAAATGCAGTTAGTCCAGCCTTTACATGTAGTTTTGCATTTGCAAAATATATTGTAGATGAAATAGATAAAAATAAAAAGGAAAATAAATGAAAAAAGTATTAGTAACTGGCGGAGCAGGTTATATTGGAAGTGTATTGGTTAGGTTATTGTTAGATAATGGATATCATGTAAGAGTATTAGATAATTTATCTTTTGGTGGTGAAGCTATAGTTGAATTATTAAATAATAATAATTTTGAATTTGTAAAAGGTGATATTAGAAATAAAGATGATTTAAAAGTTGCTATGAAAGATATTGAATATGTTGCTCATTTAGCTTCAATTGTTGGTGACCCTGCATGTGCAGTCAATCCAGAAGTGACAAAAGATATAAATTTAAATGGTGCAAAATTAACTTATGAAGTTGCAAATGAGATGGGAATTAAGAAATTTGTTTTTGCATCTACTTGTAGTAATTATGGGAAGATGGAAGATTCTAGTGAATTTGTTAATGAAGATTCAGAGTTAAGACCAGTTTCTTTATATGCTGAAACTAAAGTTGGATTTGAACAATATCTTTTATCTCAAGATAATAATAATGTTGCAAAACCAACTTGCCTAAGATTTTCAACTGTTTATGGATTGTCTCCAAGAATTAGATTTGATTTAACTGTAAATGAATTTACAAAAGAATTAGCAATGGAAAGAGAATTAGTAATATTCGGTGAACAATTTTGGAGACCATATTGTCATGTGGTTGATTTATCAAGAGGTGTTATGGCAGTATTTGATGCAGATGCAAAAAAAGTAGCTTTTAATGTTTATAATGTAGGTGATACATCAGAAAATTATCAAAAACAAATGATAGTTGATGAAATAGTAAAACAATTACCTCAATCAAAAGTTAAATATGTAAAACGAGATGAAGATCCAAGAGATTATAGGGTGTCATTTGAAAAAATAAAAGAAGAATTGGGTTTTGAAATTACAAAAACTGTTCCAGATGGAATAAAAGATTTTATAAAGATTGTACAAGAAGGATTTATTAATGATCCTGATAGTTCAAAGTATAAGAATGTATAAAAAATTAGTAAACTTTATCCAAGATATTTATAAAACTAAAGAGTTTATACCTTTACATGAACCTAGATTTCAAGGTAATGAAAAAAAATATTTAAATGATTGTATAGATTCTACTTTTGTATCTTCAGTTGGTAAATATGTAGATATGTTTGAAGAACAGTTTGCTAAAAAAGTAGGCTCAAAATATGCAATAGCAACAGTAAATGGTACAAGTGCTTTACATATATCTTTGATTTTATCTGATGTAACTCAAGATGATGAAGTGATAACTCAACCACTTACATTTGTAGCTACTTGTAATGCTATAGAATATATTGGAGCAAAATCTATATTTGTAGATGTTGATTTAGATACGATGGGATTGAGTCCAAAAGCACTTAAAAGTTTTTTAGAATTAAATTGTGAAGTAAAGAATAATAAATGTATAAATAAAACTACAAAAAAGATTATCAAAGCTTGTGTGCCTATGCATACATTTGGGCATAGTTGTAAAATACAAGAGATAAAAGATATTTGTGATACTTGGTGTATAGTTTTAGTTGAAGATAGTGCAGAGAGTTTAGGAACTACTTACAACGATAAACATACTGGAACTTTTGGAAAACTTGGAGCTTTTAGTTTCAATGGAAATAAAATCATTACAAGTGGTGGTGGTGGAGTTATCGTTACTGATGATGAAAACTTAGCTAAAAGAGCAAAGTATCTAACTACAACAGCAAAAGTACCTCATAAATGGGAATATGTTCATGATGAAGTAGCATACAACTATCGTATGCCAAACCTTAATGCTTCACTTCTTGTGGCTCAACTTGAACAACTAGAAATTTTTATAGAAAATAAAAGAAATTTAGCTTCAAAATATGAAGAGTTTTTTAAAGATGATGAAAATATAGATTTTATAAAAGAACAAAAAAACACTAAATCAAGCTATTGGTTACAAGCAGTTATTGTTAAAGATGTACAAAAAAGAGATGAGTTTTTAGACTATACAAATAAAAATGGAATTATGACAAGACCAATTTGGAAGCTTATGAATGAGTTGGATATGTTTAAAGATTGTCAATGTGGGGATTTAACAAATTCTAAATATTTGGAACAAAGAGTTGTGAATATTTCAAGTAGTGTGGTGATGTAATGAAAGATATACTTTTAATTGGTGGTGGTGGACATTGTAAGTCTGTGATTGATGTTATTGAACTTGAAAATAAATATAATATTGTAGGCATTGTAGATAAAAAAGAGTTGATTAGTAAAGAGATATTGGGATATAAAGTTATAGGTTGTGATGATGATTTGGCTGAACTATTTAAAAAATATAAATTTGCAGTAGTTACAGTAGGGCAAATAAAATCAAATACTTTAAGAGTTAAGCTTTTTAATTTACTTAAAGATATAGGTTATAGCTTACCAACAATTATCTCGCCTTTAGCATATGTATCTAAACATACTATTATAGATGAAAGTTCGGTTGTATTACATCATGCTTTGATTAATGCAGGTGCAAAAGTTTGTAAAAATTGTATAATCAATTCAAAAGTACTTATAGAACACGATGTAGTTATAGAAGATAATTGTCATATAAGTACAGGTGCTATTATAAATGGTGGTACCGTAGTAAAAGAGAATACTTTTGTAGGAAGTAATGCAACAACAAAAGAGTATATAGAAATTAAGGGTTTTATAAAAGCTGGAGAGTTAAAAAAATGAATAAAAGAATAGCTTTTTTAACAACAATATTTCCTATGAAAGTTGAATATTTATATGATTTTTTTAATTCACTTGAAAAACAAACATATAAAAACTTTGATATTATTGTAGTTAATGATGGTTATGAGAATTTTAAACTAATAATAGATAAATATAATACATTAGATATTATAGAAGTAAAATATTCAAATACAATAGCTAAGAATAGAGAATATGGTATAAGTTATATTATTGAAAATGATTATAATATTTTAATTTTTGGGGATAGTGATGATTATTTTAAGGAAAATAGAATAGAAAAATCTGTAGAACTCTTAAATAGTTATGATATTGTAGTAAATGATTTGTCATTATTTGATGAAGATAGCATTTATATAAATAAATATATTTCAAATAGAATTGAAAATAAAACCGAAATAAATTTTAAATTTATTGAAGATAAAAATATATTTGGTTTATCTAATACAGCATTAAATATGAATATTTTAGAAAAAATAGAGTTTAATAAAGATTTAGTAGCTGTTGATTGGTTTTTATATAAAAGTTTATTAAAATTAAAATATAGTGCTATTTTTACAAATGAAACAGAAACATATTATAGACAATATGAAAATAATACTATTGGATTAGATATACAAAATGGGATTTATCCATTATGGTGGGAAGATATAAATAATATAAAGGAAAGTAATTAATATGAAAATACAATTAACAGATAAAAAAGAGGTTTTTAATTTTTGTGAACCATATATAATAGCAGAAATAGGTGCTAATCATAATGGTGATATGAATCTTGCAAAAAAAATGATAGATTCAGCCATAGAATGTGGATGTGATGCTGTAAAATTTCAATCATGGAATAATAATAGTTTAATAGCTAAAGAAGAATATGAAGCTAATACTGTATATACAGATTGTAAAAAGAAGCATTTTGGATCTCTTGAAGAGATGGTTGATAAATATTACTTAAGAAAAGAACAACATTTTGAATTGAGAGATTATTGTATTGAAAAAGGAGTTGATTTCAACTCCACCCCATTTAGTAAAGATGAAGTTGATTTACTTAATGAACTGGGAGTTGAATATTACAAAGTTGCATCTATGGATATAAATAATATACCTCTATTAAAATATATGGCAAAGTTTAATAAGCCTATAGTTTTATCAACTGGTATGGCTACAATGGGAGAAATTGAAAATGCAATTCATACAATAGAAAAAGAAGGAAATACAAATATTGTTATTTTGCATTGTATAGCAATATATCCTCCTGAAACTAAAGATATTCATCTAAATAATATAAAAATGCTTCAAGATTCATTTGGATACCCTGTAGGATTTTCAGACCATAGTATTGGTTATTCTATACCTTTAGCATCTGTCGCATTGGGTGCTTGTATAATTGAAAAACATTTTACAACAGATAAAGATTTGGAAGGATGGGATCATAAAATTTCTGCAAACCCTCAAGAGATGAAAATAATAGTAAATGAATCAAAAACAATTTCTATAGCAATGGGTAATTTAAAAAGAGTAGTTTCTCAAGCAGAAGAGGAAAAGAAAATAAAATTTAGACGAAGTATAGTTATAAATAAAAATATGAAAAAGAATGAAATTATTACAGAAAATGATTTAGAATTTAAAAGACCAGGGACAGGCTTTTCTCCAGATGAAGCTAAATATATAATTGGTAAGAGAATATCTAAAGATTTATCTAATGACCATATCATAACTAAAGAAGATATAGTTTAGTTATGATTGCTATTATCCCTGCACGAGGTGGTTCAAAAGGTTTACCAGGTAAAAACATAAAAGAATTACTTGGAAAGCCTATGATCACTTATACTATAGAAGAAGCTTTAAAATCTAAATATATTACAGATGTAATTATATCTACAGACTGTAAAGAGATAGAAGAAGTTGCTGTAAAATATGGTGCAAAGAGTTTATTTTTACGACCTGATTATTTAGCAACAGATAGTGCAAAGGCTATTGATAATTATGTATATACTGTTGATAGATTAAATCAAGAGTTTGATTATAGTATAGAAGAGTTTATAGTATTACAGCCAACATCACCACTTAGAATAGTTGATGATATTGATAATGCTGTTAAACTTTTCATAGAAAAGAAAGCTGATAGTGTTATAAGCTATACAGAAGAACATCATCCTGTAGAATGGCATAAATATATAACAGATGATGGGAAATTTGAAAATATCTTTGAAGAAAAACTATTGAATAGACAAGATATGAAACCAAGCTATTTTCCAAATGGTTCAATTTTTATATTTAAATATGCTTTGCTTAAAGAAGAAAAATATTTTAATGATAAATCGTATGCATATATAATGCCAAGATTCAGGTCTATAGATGTAGATACAATAGAAGATTTTAAATATATAGAGTTTTTAATGTTAGGACAAAACAATGAATAAATTAGTTTTAAATAATACTACAAAGTTTGATGATGCTATAAAATTACTAGATAAAAATGGTAATGGTGTTTTACCTGTAGTTGATGACAAAAATACTTTTATTGGACTTATAACTGATGGTGATATAAGAAAAGCTATCTTAAATAAAAATTTAGATTTAGAACATATAATAAACAAAGACCCTTACAAAGTAAACATAAATTCTTCTGAAAACTATATTATTAATTTTGCAAAAAAGATACAAAGAAGACATTTGCCAATAGTAGATAATGATAATAATTTTATCAAAATATTCACTTTAGATGAAATAGAATTTAATCTTAAGCCAAACTGGGTTGTTATTATGGCAGGTGGATTAGGTACAAGACTTGGTGAACTTACAAAAGATACTCCAAAGCCTATGTTAAAAGTTGGTGAAAAACCGATGATTGAACATATAATGGATATGTTTGTATCACATGGATTTACTAAGTTTATGTTAAGTGTGAACTATAAAGCTGATGTAATAAAAGACCATTTTAAAGATGGTAGTGATTTTGGAATAGAGATTAAATATCTTGAAGAAGATAAAAGACTAGGTACTGGCGGTGCATTGAGTTTAATAGATTTTAAATTAACTGAACCATTCTTTGTAATAAATGGAGATGTTTTAGCTTCTATAGATTATGAAAAGCTTTTAGACTTTCATAATAGTGAAAAAGCTGATGCTACTATGTGTATAAGAAAAGATAGCTATCAAGTACCATATGGTGTTATAAAAGTTGATGATAATAATAATATTATAAATATGGTAGAAAAACCAACTAATTCTTTTTTTATTAATGCAGGTATCTATATGCTAAATCCAGAAGTCTTAGATTATATTCCTAAAGATGAATATTTTGGTATGCCTAGTGTATTTGAATTAATGAATAAAGACAATAAAAAGACTAAAAGTTTTGAACTGAATGATTATTGGATTGATATGGGTAAGCCTAGTGATTATGATGCAATAAATAAAAGAATGGAGATAAGATGAAAAAAACAATTATGTTTACAATAGAACATAAAGAAAGAGAATTAATTCCTAAAATTTTTTTGGCATATAAATTAGCTTTAAAAGGCTTTAGAGTTTATATAGGAACTTCTTCTACAATAGACACAATAGCACATAAATTGAAACCATCTATATTTTTTCATAAAAGTAGTATGATTAAAAAGTCTGCCTATTATAAAAGTTTAGGTCATAAGTTTATTTATATGGATGAGGAAGGTGGCATTACAACACCTAGATCAAATACAGAATTATTTTGTCAAGATAGATATATGTATATAAGTAAAGATAAAAGTGATGCTATTCTTTTGCCAGGTAAAAGATTTATGAAGTGTGTGAAAAATATGACAAATACAAATGGTATTGAGCTTTATGAAACAGGATGGCCACGAGTAGATTTATGGCAAAGTAAATATAAATATTTACATGATGAAAATATACAATCTCTAAAGTCTAAATATGGAAGCTATTATTTATTAATTACAAGTTTTGGTATGACAAATAAAAAAACTTATGAGGAAAGAATGAAACATAAATTTCCATACTATAAAAAACTATACAAACATAAATATCATGCTTTATTAAATTATATAGAGCTTATAAATGATTTATCAAAATTAATGAATAATGATGAAAAACTTATTATTCGACCACATCCAAGTGAAAGCTTAGATGATTGGAAAAGTATAACAAAAAAATTTGACAATGTAGTTGTAGTAAGAGATGGTGATATTACGCCATGGATACTTGCATCAGAAAGTATAGTGCAGTATGGTTCAACAACTGCAACACAAGCTTCATTAAATGGAATTAATTGTATTCAATACAAGGTAGATAAACAAGATGGCATAACAGATACAGCATCTTTTGAGCTTTGCCAAGATGCTAATACAGCAGAAGAAGTTTATAATATGCTACGAGTAAATAAAGGTAAGTTTGATAATCTTGTCTATGAAAGAGCAGTACAGTACCTAAAAGAAGAGATGGCATTTGATGAAAATGAGCTAGCAGTTGATAAAATTGTTAAAATATTAGAAGGTATTAAAAGAGAAAAAGTACAAAAACCTAACCTAAATATATGGGATGTATATTTAAAACCAGAACTTTCATATATTAGAAATATATATAAAACTTTATATTATAAAGTTAATAAACTAACAGTTACTAAGAAAACTGTTTTAGATAAAATACCAAATGGTATTACATCTAATGAAATTACTAATTATTTAAATATATTGAATAAAAATGATAAAAAAATATATAAATTGAATATAGAGCAAGTTTGTCGTAATTTAATATGTATAGAAAAAGGATAGATTATCAAAAATAAACTAAAAAAAACACTAATAGCAGTTGCTCCAAAGCTGTACTTTGCATTAAAAGCTTATAATGATTTAAAATATAAAGATTCTTTTATTATTTCAACAGGATATTATAAAAGTATGTTAGCAGAAAAACCTTTGGATAGTAATGGTTGTGAAATTCCATGGATGAATTATAATATAGTTAATTTTTTAAAAGAAAGATTTAAAAAAAATATGCTTTTATTTGAGTATGGAAGTGGTTTTTCTACTAAATTTTACTCTAAGTATGTTTTAAAAGTTACATCTGTAGAGCATGATAAAAAATGGTATGAAGTAATCTCTACTGATAAGCCTAAGAACTGTAAGATTATATATTCTAAGTATGATAATCAAATGATGGGGGGGGATTATTCAAAAATGATTTTAAATCAGAATGAAATTTTCAATGTAATAGTAGTTGACGGTAGAGATAGAGTAAACTGTATCAAAAATAGTATTAATGCCCTAGACAAAGATGGAATTGTTATATTGGATGACTCGTCTCGTGAAAAATATAAACCTGCCTTTGAATTTATGCAGTCAAATGGCTTTAAACAAATAACATTTTCTGGATTAAAGTCAAGTGGTAGAAAAGATGATTTTACAACTATTTTTTATAAAGAAGATAATTGTTTTGAAATATAATAATTAAAAAAAATAAGATAATTCTAGATGAGTTTAATTTAGGAATTATTTAAGTAAAATAATAGAGGAAATATGTATAAACAAAATAAAGACAAACCTTTTTTTTCAGTTGTAATACCAGTATATAATAAAGAACCACATATTGCAAGGTCTATTGATTCTATACTTGCACAAACTTTTGAAAACTTTGAATTAATTATTATATGTGATCCCTCAACAGATAATAGTAATATGGAAGTTCAGAAGTTTGATAATAAACAAATACAAATATTTTACCGTAATGAACCAGGTCCTGGAGGATATGCAGCAAGAAATTTAGGTATAAAGAAAGCCAAAGGCAATTGGGTAGCATTTTTAGATGCTGATGATGAATGGTATCCTAATCATTTGGAGAATTGTTTTAATTTAATTAAAAAATTTAGTAATTGTAATTTTTTAGCATCAGGATATACAATTATAGAAAATAGATTAGAAACCACAAATAATTTTTATAATAAATATAAAGACAATGGGCCTTTATCTTTAAGTTTTCAAGAATATTTAGAAGCAGAAATACAAGGATTTAGAGTTGCTTGGACATCAATCGCAGTTGTTAAAAGAGATATTTTTAAGGTAAGTGGAGATTTTCCTGCAGGTAAAGCAAAGAGAGGTGGTGATGTAGATACTTGGCTAAGAGTTGTAGAAGCAGCTCAAGGTATTGTATGGAGCAATCATTTAGGAGCAATTTATTATAGGGATTCGGTAAATATGGTTACTAAAAGTCAATCATTTTATGCACAAGTAGAGCGTGATACTGTAAAAGAAATGATTGCAAAATATTCAGATTCGAGGATTATTAAATTACTAAAAAAGTTTTCTAATAAAAGAACTCTTGGTGCATGGAGGGAAAATTTATTTTTAAATTTACCATCTTTTAGATTATATGATAAATTATATTATAGTACTTTAGATAAAAAAACTTTTTTATTATTGCTTTTGTCTTTTTTCCCTAGATATATTTTTATGAAAATTTATTATTTTTTAAGTAAATATAAATGAGTATAGATTTTATAAAAACTAATTTTCCATTATTGAAAATAGTATATAGATTTTTTAAAAGTCTACAAAAAACTATAAAACGAGGGAATAAATCAAGTGATTCTATAGAAAATAGTATCTTAATTACTTTAGATAATTATAAAAATGTTTTTTGTGGTTACTATGATCATTCACCCTTTTGCCCTATCGATGAAAATTTAATTTTACTTCATGCAACAAATGCAACAGCCTTTAAAAGTCCAAACTCAAAATATAAAGTTGATATTTGTCTAGTAAATATACAAACAGGTAAGATAGTGAAAAAACTTGGAACCACAGATTCATGGAATTGGCAACAAGGAGCTAGAGCTAACTGGATTGGAAGTACTGAGTATATTTATAATATCTATGATAAACAAAGTGACTCTTATAAATCTGTTGTAGGAGATATAAACTCTTCAAAACAAAAGATTTTACCATTATCTGTACAAGAGTATGATAATAATGGTAATATTTATAGTATTTCCTATGAAGCACTTGCTAAGCATAGACCTGACTATGGATATAAAAATAAAAAAATATTACAAGAAGTTTTAGATAATAATGCTATTATAAAATATAATATTAAGGCAGGAGAGCAAAATATATTGCTTCAAATATCTCAAATAAGAAACTTCACCCTATATACAGATGGTAAAAAACCAATCAATGATAAATTTAATCATCTTTTATGTTCACCATCTAGTAAATCAATAGTTTTTTTATATCGATATTTTATTAATGATTTAAGATATACAGATTTATATTTATTAGATTTAAACAAAAGAACATGGAAACGATTACTTGCAAATGCAGGAGTAAGTCACTACTGCTGGAAAGATGAAAATAATTTACTTTTTACTGGAAATATAAATAGTGTATTTGGCTACTATGAAATTGATATTACTACAACAGAAGTTAATATAGTAAAAGAATTTGAAGATGGCCACCCAACTATATCATCAGAAAATGAATTTATAACAGATAGTTATTCTGATAGTAAAGGATTTAGACATCTGTATCATGTAGATAAAAATAAAAAGTTTATTAAAGTTGCATCTTTTATAGAGCCATTATTGTTTCAAGGTGAAACAAGATGTGACTTACATCCTTCTTTGAGTACATCAAAAAAATATATACAAGTAGATATTGCTTTGAATAGTAATAAAAAGGCAGTAGCTATAATTAAAAATACAATGAATGAAATATGAAAACAATCATAGCTTTTTTGGATAAAGAATATCCTCCTAGTCATTCTTTTGTAGATGGTATGCTAGCAACTCAACTAGCAAAAGAAAAGGATATTAATGTAAGGCTATTAGTCTCAAAAAATGAAAATGTAACTAAAAAAGTATATAAGTATAAAAAATCTTCATGCTTACCAGTACTATTATCACGGAAAGGATTTAATAGGATTCTGAATTTTTTCATATCTACATGGTATCTACATTTACTACTAAATAGAGAGTATAAAAGAAGTAGTGAAGTTGTTTTATTTGTTAGAAATGATCCAATTTATCTTTTTGCCTGTGCTTTGATGAAGCAAAAAAATCAAAAGCTTATTTTTCAAAGTAGTTTTCCCCATGAAGAAGTTTCAGGTGGTATTGTAAAGAGACTGATAGCAAAAAAGCTTTATCAAATAAGTGCTTTTGGAATTGATGGACTTTTAACCGTAAGTCCCGCAGGGCTTAGACGAGTACAAAAAATATTTCCAAAAGTAAACAAAGGTAACTTTATACCACTTTTGGCCCAAGATGGTAATGATAATTTAGATAAGTTCGATGTAGGTGAAAAAGTACACTTTATCTATATAGGTTCACATGCAAAAGAGAGAAAACTAGAGTATATATTTCAAGCAATAGATAAAGCAATGCAAAATAATATAAATGCTGATTTTGAGTTTATAGGTGCTAAAAAAGAAGAGATAGAGAGTTTTTTACAACAAGAATATATACAAAAGCTTTGTAATTATGGAATACTTAATTTTGTAGAGTTTATACCTAGGAATGAGATTTGGAATAAATTACAAAATGCAGATATTGGACTTTGTTATATACCACCTGATCCACACTATCTTGAAGCTTCTCCAACAAAGCTTACAGAGTATATGAAAGTTGGTTTAGCGGTACTTGCATCAAATGGTATAGAGCTACAAGAAAAGTTTATAAATGACTCAAAAGGTGGTAAATTAGCAGATTGGGACGTAGATAGTATGGCTGATGCTATAATTCAAATAACTACCTCGAAAAATGAAATAATAAAAATGAAACAAAATGCTTATAAATATGCAAAAGAAAGTTTAAACTATGGACGTTATGTATGTGTTATAAGAAATTTATTTGAATAATATTATGAATATTTTTTTTGATTTACCAAACTTACTTATATGTCTTTTAGCAGTATTTATTGTTTTTAGATTAGGAATTATACCTGCTTGGATTGCATTAATTCTATCATTACAAGCATTCACTCCCTATTTTTTAAATAATTTCTTATTTCCTGCCAATTATATGCCAGATCAATTTAGATATTTTGATGCTGTTAGTCAATTACGATTACTGAACTTTAATCATGATGATAATTATAAAATAATAATTACTTCTTGGTTTTTAAATTTTTTACCATTACCTTTTCTTGAAACTATCACAAGTCTTGGTTTCTATAATCGTTTTATGTTTATTGTTCTTTTTGTTTGGCTGTATAAAAAAAAGTTTTTATCTGGTATTACTTTATATATTGTTTTATTCTATCCTAGCTTATTGCTTTATACTTCTTTGAGTCTTAGAGACCCTCTAATATTAATACTAATGATAATAAGCACTATTTTTTTCTTAGAGAAAAAGTATCCTCAATCTTTTTTAATGGTTATTCCACTTTTTTTGATAAAGTTTCAAAATTTCTACTTAATGCTTATTTTATTTTTTATTCTTTATCTTTTTAGAAAAGATTCTTTTTTTTATAAAATAAGATACTTATTAATAGTAGGTTTTATAGTGATTATTATTTCTTACATAGACCCTATACTTGAACAACTTAACTATTATCGATTTCTCTTATATATTGATAATGATGGTGACAGACAATTATTCAGCAACATTCAAGATATTTATGAATTTTTAATTTATGGGTTTAAGTCTGCTCTCTATTTTATTGTTAAGCCATTACCTTGGGAAGTAAATAATTTTTTACAAGTTATTCAATCAGTTGAAAATATTGTACTTATCCTTGTTATATATATTTTTACTAAAAGAGCATATATACAAGATAGGGCTATAACTATTAAGTGGCTATTATTTATTTTATTTGCATTAACTATCTATGGTTTGACTATTTTCAACTTTGGAACAGCTGCAAGATATAAAATGCCATTTATTACTTTATATGTGATTGGATTGTCGTATGAATTATATAAGATAAAAGGATATAGATTTGGTAAATAATTCAAAGAATAAGTTAGATAAAATTAAAAAAATAGCAATTGTAATAAATAATTCTTGGTATGCCTATCATTTTAGATTAAACTTAGCTATAGATTTAAAAAACAATGGTTATAAAGTAATATTTATAGCTCCTTATGATATAAAATACAGTGAGCTAATAAAAGAAAGATTTAAGTTTTATGATATAAAAGTAGATTCTAAAGGTATAAATCCAATAAGTGATTTTAGGACAATGATATCTTTGTATAAATTGTATACAAACATAAGACCAGATATAGTTTTAAATTTTACTATTAAGCCAAATATTTATAGTTCAATAATAGCAGGTATCTTAAAAATAAAATCAATTAGTAATATTACAGGGCTTGGGACTATATTTATAAACCAATCTATTGTTACCAAAATTGCAAAGCTATTATATAAAGTAGCATTAGATTTTAATAATAAAGTTTTTTTTCAAAATAATGATGATAGAAGTTTATTTATTGAAAATAGATTAGTTATGCGAAATAAAACAGATTTACTTCCTGGCAGTGGGGTAGATTTAAATAAATTTATTCCAATACAAAAAGATTTAAAAAATAAAAAAATTATATTTTTATTAATTGCTAGATTGTTAAAAGATAAAGGAATTTTAGAATACATAGAAGCTATTAAAATAATAAAAAATAAATACAGCAATGTTGAATTTCAAATATTAGGTTCAATAGGAGTTGAGAATAAAACAGCTATTACCAAAGATGAATTACAAATATGGATTAATAGTGATTTAGTCAATTATCTAGGTACAACTGATAATGTTCAAGATGTAATATCAAAAGTTGATTGCGTAGTATTACCATCATACAGAGAAGGAACTCCACGAAGTTTGCTTGAAGCTTGTGCTATGGAAAAACCAATAATTACTACTGATGTAGTTGGGTGTAAAGAAGTAGTGGATGATGGAATAAATGGATATTTATGTGAAGTTAGGAATAGTAAAGACTTAGCAGATAAAATGGAAATGATACTGAACTTATCAGATGATGAAAGGATAATAATGGGTCAAGCTGGTAGAGATAAAATAGTAAAAGAATTTGATGAAAAAATAGTGATAAACAAATACTTAAATAGTATAAAAGAGATTTTGAAGCAATGAAAAATATATTACTAACAGGTTCAAGTGGATTTATAGGGAGTTATTTTAAAAAAAACTATCAGGATAAGTATAATATAGATACTTTTTCATTTCTAAATAATAATTTTAAAGAGTTAAATTTATCAGATACTAATACTATTATCCATCTTTCAGCATTAGTTCATCAAATGGGTGGAGCAATTAAAGAAGAGTATGAAAAAGTAAATGTAACTCAAACTATTGAGTTGGCAAATAAAGCTAAAAGTAGTGGAGTTAAACATTTTATATTTATGAGTACTATAGCAGTTTATGGCATAGAAATTGGAATAATAAGTGAAAATAGTGACTATAATCCAATAACTGATTATGGCAAGAGTAAATTAAAAGCAGAATTAGAACTTAAAAAATTAGAAGATGATAATTTTAAAATATCAATAATAAGACCAGCTATTGTAAATGGATATAAAGCTCCTGGGAATATGAAAAGTTTAATTAACTTGGTAAATAAAGTTTCAGCATTACCCTTTGCAAATATTCAAAATAAAAGAAGCATGATTTATGTTGGTAATCTTTGTTATATGATTGATACTTTGATTGGGATGACGGATGGATTAGATTGCCGCGCTTCGCTCGCAATGACGGAGAAAGTGGCTCGCAATGACGGGGATGCAATGACTAGGGGGAATATCTTTTTAGCATCTGATGATGAACCACTTAGTACTACAAGGTTGATTGAACTTATCGCTAATGGGCTTGGTAAAAAAGTATATCTAGTGAAAATACCATTTTTTGAAAGTTTATTGAAGCTAGTTAAACCATCTTTTCATAAGAGACTTTATGGTAGTTTAGAAGTTGACAATTCTCATAGTATGAAAAGGCTATTTGGCGAAGATAAATCATCGCTTCCGTTTAGTGTGGAAGATGGAATAAAATTTATGTTAAATGGTGAAGACAAATGATATATCTTTTTTTACTAATCTTATCATTTACACTTACATACTTAATAAAAAACTACTACATAAAAAATGCCTTAGTAGATGAGATAAATGAAAGAAGTTCTCATACAGTGCCAACTCCACATGGTGGTGGTATTGCATTATCAATTACTTGGTTTATTGGGATTATTTATTTACACTATATAAATCAAATAGATGTAACTTTATTTTATGCCTTAATGATAGGCATTGTTATATCTGTAGTTAGTTTTTTTGATGATATATATGAACTTAGTGCTAAGTTACGATTAGTAGTTCAGTCATTAGTTGCTATTGCTAGCATAGTTGCCATTGGTGGATTTAATAGTCTTGACTTTGGAATATTTAGTATTACTAATCAAATTATTACTAATATATTTGCTTTTTTACTTATTATCTGGTTTATCAATCTTTATAACTTTTTAGATGGTATCAATGGATATGCAGGAAGTGAAGCTATATTTTTAGCCCTTGCAGGATTTGTACTTTTTGGTGGAACTCATTTTCTAGTATTAGCTGTT
>Ga0256842_1001215_pt1 | contig 21165 bp, 17 predicted proteins | sample 4559240metaG_FD_185973 | JGI IMG/M metagenome (GOLD analysis project Ga0256842, IMG submission 185973) | Hydrothermal vent microbial communities from Guaymas Basin, Mexico - 4559-240 | ecosystem: Environmental > Aquatic > Marine > Hydrothermal vents | place: Mexico: Guaymas Basin | collected... | reverse complement strand
TTTTTCTTTACCACACTTTCTCCTCTAAGTATGGATTTAAACTACTATTGGCAATTATGTGTTGAGCTTTTATTCTTGGTTTTAATATAACAATATTTGGTCTACCTTTTTTCCAAAAAAGAGCACCAAAGCTTTGCGGTATATCTGAGAGTAGTTGATACTTTAATACAAATATATGTTTGTTAGAACATGCTTTTGGTAATTTATTTTTATCTTCTAAGATAACTATAGTTGCATCTTCACAGCTGTTTTCAATCTTGAAATTATGGTGGTTTTTTATCTCTTTTAGTATCTCTTTATTGTCGCACCATATTTTAATCTCTTCTTTTAATAAAAGTTCATTAAGAATCTTTTCAACAATTAAAACTTTATTATGTTGAGGTGATGCTTCAGAAGCAAATAAAATTAATGCTGATAAAAAAGAGATGAGTAAAAATTTCATTTAAAAAGTGTACTCCATTGTTAAAATTCCTCGTCTCTCTATTGCTGGAACTTGAACTAAGCCTTGCGGATCAATAGGTGTTTCAATAGCCTTGTCCAATAGATTTTCACCTTTAGCTTTTAGTTTTATATGCTTGCTTAGTTCATATGATATACTAAGTGTATAGTCATATCCTTTATCAATTTTAAAATCTCCCATCCCATAGTCTAGTGCAATACCATCACGATAAACAAGCTCATTATAGATATCAAATTTACCAATAGTGTTAAATATTTGTAATAATCCACCATTTCCCGGTGATCCATAAGTATCTACAAACGCTTTAAAACCCTCTATTATGATTTTATTGTCAATATCAAAATAATGTTCAGCTCTTAAATAATAACGATGAAGATATACAGTTGAGTTTTTATTTATATACATTTTTTGTACTTTATCCATAGCTATAGCATTATCTGTCTCTTTGTATGCTACTCCAAATACCAATCTATTTTTATCTGTCTTATATTCTAGTTCGCCACCAAGCATATCTATATCCGCAGCTTCTAAGTCAGGATTTATCTTATATGCTGGGGGCGAGAAAGATGTTTGAACCATAGTTGGATATACATAGCGTCTCACTGCAAATATCTTTGACTTCCAAGTATCATTAAGTAAACCAATATAACCCAACCTTAGTGAGTATTCATTAGAGTTTTTGTTAAAATTGTTCTCATATCTATCTAGTTTGGCGCTAAAAGTTAAAAGATTGTTTTTATTGATATTATAAAGATCTTCTAGGTATATCATAAATATATTTAGCTCATCTGGTCCAAAAGTGGGGGATTGGTTAAAACCATCATAACTTTTAACACTAAAAACTTTTTTTTGAACCTCTGCCCCAATTAAAAGATCATTATTATTTTTTATTATTTTTTTCTTTATTGAAGATTTATATGTATTTGAATGTAGATTCATATGTAGAGAACTACTCGATAAACCAATTGATGAACCAATAGACGCATTGGCATCAGTATTATAAACTTCTTTGACCTCTTGTGTAGCACTGATAGATATCTCTAGGTTTTTAGGAAAATATTTAGTAGCACTTATGTATCCATAAGCTCTAGTTGTCCTACCTCCTGTTGGAGCAGAACCAAAACCATTAAATATATCTGTTTTATTTAGTATTCCATCTACCTCTATAACAAAGTCATCATCTTTTGCTATCTTAAAATGTGCTTGATATTGATTGCCATCACGAGATAGTTCTTGATTGTTTCTTCGATAAGTATCATAATTTGATTTTTCTGCATTTGCATAAAATAGGTAGTTATACTCACCCATAGTCCCTGCATCCACAGCTCTTAAACTAGCCCCTGATTTATTGTCAACACTAAACTGAGCAGAAGAGGAGTTCTCTCTTTTAGGATCTTTTGAGTAAAGTCTGATAACCATACTCCCAACCTCATTACCAAAGGCTATAGAGCTACCACCTTGATAAATCTCAATATGATCAACAAAATATATGTCCATGTTTCCATACATATCAAACATATTTCTTTGTAGTACCGTTGAGAGTTCAAAATCATCTATATACAATTTTATCGGAGGCATGGCTGCTTTTCCAGAGCCTGATTTTAATATACCTATAGCACCCATTTGATTTATTTGCATATTGAACAAACGAATAGTTTTTAAAACATCCCTAAGATGAAAAGCCTGCATCTTCTCTAAATCAGACCGAGAATATATCAGTAAAAATCCAGCACTCTCTTTTTTTGTCTTTTTATAAAGTGATTCAGAGTCTTCGTATTGTTTTAGTAAGTTGTCTAGCTGTAGCTCCTCAGCAGACAAAAACCTTGTAAGTAAGATAAAAAATAATAAATATTTCACGATGTAAACCTTGTAATCCTAATGGACAATTATAAGACTATTTAGCTTACTTTAACCTTGCATCAGCTAAAGTTAAACAAAAGAGCACCTCTTTTTTGTTTGACCTAAAAACTTCAACAGCTTGATTGAGTGTTGAGCCAGTTGTAACAATATCATCAACTAAAATCACACTATCCTCTTTAAAGTTTTTCATCTTAAAATCTCTTGGATTCATCATGCGAAACTCTCTACTTTTTCCAGAGTAAGATATCTCATTTGTAGCACGAAGTTTATTAAAAAGTGGTTTTATATCTCTACATGTAAGGGCTTTATTTAATATGGCTGTATGGGAATATCCGCTTTTTACATTGTCATCAATAGCGATACTTACTAATGGATAATCAAACTCAAATTCTGAAGCAAATTTAGCAAAGGCAAGTTTCGCTAAAATTTTGTAAATGTAATAACCTAAATCAGTATGTTTAGTATGAAGTAAATCTTTAATTTGGGAGTATTTATAAAAGCTTATAATTTCTATGTTGTTATTGATTTTTCGTTTGTAGATTGAGGGGCTTAAAAAAGTATCTCTACATGTAGAACAGATATGTGAAAGTGATAAACTCTCACATATCAAACATTTCATATTGTTTTAGTCCATCTTTAAAACAGACATAAATGCCTCTTGAGGAAGTTGAACTCTACCGATAGACTTCATCCGTTTTTTACCAGCTTTTTGTTTTTCAAGTAGTTTACGCTTACGAGTAATATCACCACCATAACATTTAGCCGTAACATTTTTACCCATAGATTTTACAGTCTCACGAGCGATAATCTGAGAACCAAGTGAAGCTTGAACAGCTACTTCAAAAAGTTGTCTTGGAATCTGCTCTTTCATATTTTTAACTAAAATACGACCACGTGATAAAGCTTGTGTCCTTGGAACAACGATACTTAGTGCATCTACTGCTTCTCCAGCTACCTTAATGTCAAGCTTGACAAGGTCACCCTCTCTAAATTCAATAGGCTCATAATCAAATGAAGCATAACCTTTAGAGATTGACTTTAGTGTGTCGTAAAAGTCCATAACTATCTCATTCATAGGTACTTCATACTCAAGCATAACTCTCTCTTCATTAAGATAAGTCATCTTAGTTTGTGTACCACGCTTGTTAATCAAAAGAGTGATGATATTTCCAAGGTACTCAGCAGGAGTAATCACTGTTGCTCTTACATAAGGCTCTTCTATCCTATCTATACGATTTACTTCTGGAAGTTCTGATGGATTTTGAACATTTACAAACTCACCATTGTTTAAGTAAACATTGTAAATTACAGATGGCGCAGAAGCTATTAAGTCAAGGTTAAATTCTCTCTCTAAACGCTCTTTAACAACTTCCATATGAAGCATACCAAGAAAACCAACACGAAAGCCAAAACCAAGTGCTACAGAAGTCTCTGGTTCAAAAGATAAAGATGAATCATTTAGTTTTAACTTATCTAGTGCATCACGTAAATCTTCAAACTTGTCTGTGTCTATTGGGAAAATTCCGGCAAATACAAATGGTTTTGCTGGTTCATAATTTCCGACGGGCTCTGCTGTTGGATTTTTAGCATCTGTGATTGTATCACCAACACTTACAACACTAACCTCTTTAAGACCAAGAACAACGATTCCAATTTCACCAGATTTTATAGCTGATGTTTTGATTTTTTTCATTGGGTGAGGGTACATTAGGTCAAGAACTTGATGCTCTTCACCATTGCTCATAAGTTTAATGTTTTGACCTTTTTTAATCTCACCATCAAATACGCGAACAAGTGCTAATGCTCCAAGATAAGTATCAAACCAAGAGTCATAAATGATAGCTTTTGTAGTAGCTTCACTATCACCAACAGGTGCTGGAATTCTATCTACAATCGCATCACATAACTCGCGAATCCCAACACCAGTTTTTGCAGAAGTTAAAATTGCGTCAGTAGCATCAATACCAATAGCTTCCTCTATCTCTTCAGCTACACGCTCAGGTTCAGCGGCAGGTAAGTCAATCTTATTGATAACTGGGATAAGTTCAAGGTCATTATCAAGTGCCAGATAAACATTTGCGATAGTTTGAGCTTCAACACCTTGAGCAGCATCTACAATAAGTAAAGCACCATCAGATGAAGCAAGAGATTTAGAAACCTCATACGAAAAATCAACATGACCCGGAGTGTCTATAAGATTAAGAACATAAGGTTTACCATCTTTTACATAATCTAGGCGAACTGATTGAGCTTTGATGGTAATACCACGCTCTTGCTCGATATCCATAGTGTCCATCATCTGAGTAGATAACTCTCTCTGGGCTACTGAACCACACTCTTGGATAATTCTATCTGCTAATGTTGATTTACCATGGTCAATATGAGCAATGATAGAGAAGTTTCTAATGTTTTTCAATAAATATTTCCTAAATATAGCTACTTTTTTAAAGTAGCCTTTAGTCGCCTTAGCGGCGCCAGCGAAGTAAAAGGGGCTTTGTTCCTTTTACGGACTAATAATGAGCCTAAGAGAAAAGTGAATTAACACTCTCATTGTGATAAACACGACGAATAACTTCAGCAAAAAGTGGAGCAACAGATAAAACTTTGATATTTTTGTGTGGTTTAGAAACTAGAGTGTTTGTAATGATTAACTCATCTAACTCTCCATGTTCTAAATTATCATAAGCTTTACCACTAAGTACGCCGTGAGTAGCACAAGCCATTACAGATGTAGCACCTTTGTTTTTAAGTGCAGTAGCAGCTTTAACCATAGTTCCAGCAGTATCAACCATATCATCAATCATAATAACATCGTGACCCTCAACACTACCAATGATATTCATAACTTCACTCTCATTTGCTTTTTCACGACGCTTATCAACTATAACCATCTCTAAACCCATACGCTTTGCAAAGTATCTAGCACGAGCAACACCACCAATATCTGGACTTGCTATGATAGGGTTTTTAAGGTTTTTACTTTTGATGTAAGATTCAAATGCGATAGAACCATAAAGATTATCAACTGGAATATCAAAGAAACCTTGAATCTGTCCAGCATGAAGATCAATAGTTACAACTCTATCAATTCCAGCAGTTTCATAAAGGTTTGCTACAAGTTTCGCAGTAATAGGTACACGAGGTGCAGCTTTACGATCTTGTCTTGCATAACCATAGTAGGGAACAACAGCTGTAATACTTGAAGCAGATGAACGTTTAAGTGCATCTGTCATAATTAGCAATTCCATTAAGTTGTCATTTGATGGTGCACCAGTTGACTGAACAATAAATACATCACGACCACGAACAGATTCTGAAATTTGAACTGAAATTTCACCATCAGAGAACTTTTTAACTTCAGCTTCCGCCAATTGGACATCTAAAATTTTACAAATTTCATGAGCAAAATCAACACTAGCACTACCAGCAAATATCTTAAAACCACGCATAGGATTCCTTTAGGAAAATATAATTGTGATTATACAAAAATAGTGCTGTTTATTTGTTAAAAATATTTAATTTTGAAGTACAACTTTATTTATATTACAATTTTCTGCTTCAGTGAGGGCATCTTTTGCTCTCATAAATGTGTCATTAATACTTTCAGGAGCTTGGTATGAAGTAGCACCAAATGAGCATGAAGCATTTGTAATAGACTCTTTTAATTTAGATAGTATCATCATCGCTTCATCAACAGTTACATTTTTAAGTATAAAAATAAACTCATCATTATCCCATTTAGCGATAATATCATTATCTCTAAGTGATTTTTTAAGAGTTTTAGCAATTTTTGCAAGAGTTATATCGGTAACTTCTTCAATATTATCAACTTTGATAATTACAAGAACAAAATCAATATCAGATTTTCTTTGATATTTAGTTATGTTGTTAATCATATCGTTAAAATGAGAACGATTAAAAAGATTTGTTATATCATCAGTAATTTTTAGTTTTGTAAAATTCTCAATATATCTTTTTCTTTTTGTAGCTTTCATACGAGAATTATCAGCAATGATAAAACCTTCAACTACGCCAAACAAACCATCATTTACAGAAAAATCAAAGAATCTAACAGCACCCTCTTCATAAAGTTCTGCATATTGTTTAAATAATGTTGGTACAGATGTACCTAAATCTTTTAGATATTTTTTTAAAACCATAAAACCCTCTTTATAAGAAAGGTTGCCAAGTAAATCATCAAACTCTTTTTTATTTTCATCAGACATAATATATGGAGATTTTGCTTTCATCATATTTGTTGAACAAGAGAAGTGTTTAGAGTAAAAGTATACCAATGCAGCTACGGCTTTTGGAGGAGTGTCGGCATTTATAGTAACAACTCCATAGGTATATTGAATACTTGGATGATGTGCTAAGTATGCCCCAACACCTTGCCATAAGTTATCTAACGCACGAGAACCCCAGTATTTTGGTTGTACAAAACTTCTTCCAAGCTCTACTGATGTATTACAATAATCTGCAAAATGTTCAGAAAAGTCACAAAGATTATAAGTATAAAGACCTTTTTTGCCTTTTTCTTCGATGATATCTTTACACTCACCAATTCTATATGCTCCAACTACTTCTAAATCTTGTTCATCCCAAAGAATTAGGTGTTTATAGTAGTTGTCATATAGGTCATTATCTCTAGCTGTACCAGTACCACCACCAATTGCACGAAAAGAAATTTCCCTAACACGACCAAGTTCACTCATTAAAAATGGAGCTTTTTGTGCTTCTGCTAAGATAATTGTTTTGCCATCTATGGTTGTTCCTAAAAATTCAGCATTTGCTACTTCTTCTTTTAATAGTTTTGCATTTCTAGATTTACCTATGGTGATTTCAGTTTTAAGTATTCTGTCCTTATATGTTCCAAGAGTATATAGATGCTCATAAAACATCTCAAGGTATTTGTTATTATTTATACTTTTATCTGAAAAGGAACTAACTGGTATAACTTTTCCTATGTTCATATGGAGTGGTTTTATATCTCCGGCAATAGCAAACTCGCGAGGTAGCAAGAGACCACTTAACTTTGGAAACAGCATAGACAATATATAAAATAATATACTATTTCTGCTGTCTATCTTGACTGGAAGTATTGGAGTTTTTGTTCTTTTTGCAATTTTAAGAAAACTTGCTTTCCATGGGGTGTCTTTTAGCCCTGAAAAACTAAATCTATTGACAATTCCTGCTGGAAAGATTACCACTACCTCTTCATTTTCTAAGGCATTATTAATCGCCGTTAAACTCTCTTTTGTAATAGCTCCTGTAATATTATCAACCGGGATGATTATAGATGTCGCTTGTGTAACACCCATAAGCATACCATTAACTAGAAGCCTTACTTTTTTATCTTCTCTAGCATTTCCTAGTAATTGAACTAAAGAAAAAGCATCCGAAGCACCAGTTATATGATTTGCAATAACTAGAAGCCTACCTGTGCTTGGAATATTTTGAAGTTCATAAGGTTTAACTGTATAAGTAATTTTCAGCTCATCTAGCATGCTATCTACAAATTGTAGACCAGATAAGTGAGAATTTTTCTTTTCTATATCTTGATAGGTTTTTTCATGAAAAATCTTCTGTAAAGTCCCTATCATCATATTTGTAATTGGTTTTGGTAGTTTGTCTACCAACTTTGGAAAATTTTTATTAAATGTATCTCTTATATCAAACATATACTTCCTTACCTAACTTAAAAAACTTTTGTCTTTGCCATCATATTTACTCAAAATTGCAGGCAACATAAACAGATCAACTACTAGAGCAATAACAAGTGCAATAGCTGTAACAATACCAAAATTAACATTTGGTACGAACTGTGAAAATGCAAAAACTACGAAAGCTGAACTTAAAATAACAGTTGTAAATATCATAGCAGAACCAGCGTACTGCATAATATATGTTAATGAATCTTTAAAGTTATAACCTTTAAGTCTCGCTTCTTTATACTTAACCAAAAAGTGAATAGTATCATCAACAGCAACACCAATAATAATGGCTCCAGATATTGCAACACCAATATCTATGGTCATTCCAAGCCAACCCATAACACCAATAACAAGTACTATTGGTAGTACATTTGGAATTATAAACAATGGAATCATTCGTATATTTCTAAATATAAATAACATCATCACCGAAACAACAAGTATTGCTAAAAGTATTGACTGAACCAAGGTGTCTGTAACATCGTGTTGCATATGAGCAAACATAACTGTTTGACCATTTACTTCTGCTGTATAAGGTGTGTTTTTCCACCAGTCCTCATCCCAAGCAATCATCTCTAAATCAAGGGAAGTATTTACTATGTTCATAGAGGCTGTGAGTCTTAAAAAACGTTCATCAACATCCATTTTGTCATTTATCTCCATGCCTTGTGGTAAAGATAAAGAGTAAAGTAAAAGATATTGCGCTATCAATTCTTGAGTTTGTGGAACCTCTTTAGGTCCACCCATAACTTCACTAAATTTTTTAACAATATTAACCAATGATGAAGTATGCCTAACATCAGGATATTTAGCTTTAAATTCATTTGAAAATTTTTCAACCATTTTCATGAATTTAGGGTCTTTTATCCCATCTTGTACTTTTGAATCTATCACTACTTCATAAGCCATAGGACCAGTTAATTTTGATTCTATATATTGTACTGTTTGCCTAAAAGGTACATCTTGTGTAAAGTATCTGACTGTATTTGAATCAACTCTAACCTTAGTTATTCCAAGACCAATAGCTCCAAAGATTATAATGCTTGCTATAATTATTTTAGTATCATTGTTAATTATAAATTGTGCATATTTTTTTGCTAATTTATTCTGCTTTGTTTCATCTTCTTGAACTTCAGAAAGTTTGATTTTTGGGTTTATTATTGCAATCATCGCAGGAACAAAAAGAATAGTTATAATAAATGCTAAAATTGCGGCACTTGCAGTAGCTATCCCTAAAGTCTCAACTGGGACTACAACACTTATAGCCAATGAAGCAAAACCAACAGCAGTAGTAGCGGAGGTTAAAAATATAGGAAGAAAATTTTTAGAAACTGTATAGTGAATAGCTTCATCGTTATCCATACCTTTTCGCCTACCGATTAGATAAATCCAATAAAGGTGCATAGCATCAGCAATCCCAATTGCTATAACAAAAATAGGCATATTTGCTGTAAAGTTATTTAGTTTGTAACCAAGTAGCACTTGAATTGCTAAAACTATTACAAAAGTAAAAATTACAACTAAGATACTTAAAAACATTCCCGATGGTTTTTTAAGTACTATCCATAAAAGAATCATAGCTATTAGAAGTGCCATCGGTGTAAAAGTTACTGCATCATGTTTACCTAAAGTTGAAAATGTCATATTTACAACAGGACCACCAGCAAGTTGAAACTCATATCCAGTTTTTTGTTTCTCTTCTTTTATATAGCCTTCTACTAAACCTTTTATAGTCCGAGATGCTCCAAAGGTACTACCAGCTTTTGGAACTAAACGCCCAATAATCATAGTAGTTTTCATGTCAGCAGATATGATTCTATTTAATAGTAAGTCCTCTTTGAGTGCAATCTCTTTTTTTTCTTTTAATTGTTTCTCAGAGAGTGAGTCTATATCTTCTATAAAGTTTTCTATTAAAATCTCATCAGGATCATCATCAGCTACATGTACATACTGATAGTTAGTAAGTGAATCAACTCTTGCTACAAATTTTGTTTCCCAAAGTTTTTCAGTAAGTCTGTCTATAACACCAAGGGCTTTTTTATTCATAACTCCATTTTCATCAGAAAATATGATTATGATTGAATCATCATTTCCAAATACTGCACGAAAAGCATCATACTGTTGCAATGTTTTAGATTCTTTTCCAAACCATATTCTATATGAACCATCAAACTGAATATTTTTAAATTGATATCCAAGGATTATTGTAATAAGTGGTATAAAGAGGGCAATAGCCCACTTAAATCGTATAGTAAAATTAATAAAGTTTTTCATTTAGAAGTAGTAACCAACTTTAACACTTACACGCTTTTGTTTACCCATCCTATTTAGAGCAGTTTTGTGAGATATAGATGGCTCTGTTTGACGATAGTCTAGGTTTAACTTAAACATATCGTTTATACGACCTTCGTACTCAACATAGTAAACTTCTTCGTTATAGTCAATATCAAAAATCCCACCACCAACTATACTCGCATCATTACCCTCGTTGAAGCTATATCTAAAACCGACAAATATATCATTTTGAAATGTTTCAAAAAGGTCTAAGTCGTCATAATTATTTGAGTTTGGATTTATTGTGTCATATTTATAGTATTCTAAAAGAAGACCTAAATCAGCCTCATTGTAAATCTGAGTTAAAGTATGTTCCATTCCAAGACCTAGACTATAATAATCAGCAATATTATTATCATCTTTAACATCTGCATATACTGCTTCTAGTTTATAAAGAGTAGAGCCAACTACAAGGGTATTGTATGTCATTAATTTATTTACTAAATAAGCATTTTCATTTACTTTATAATTTGGAGTAGTTGGTAAATTATAATATCTTTGTGAGTCATAACCATTTTCAAAAATAATTGCATAATCAAGAGCATAATCAGTATCAGTTGAACCAGAATATTTAATATAAATACTTGGACGATTCTTAGATTCTTCAGTTTTTACATCACTGTCATAAGTAACTTGCTGATTTGTAAAAGGATAATAAACATAAGTAAATGCTGGCATTTTTCTATTTTCTTCATTAAATTTTGCTATGAAAGATATCTCTCCACTATCTGTAAATAGTGTATATGCCCCATTCCAAGAGCCAACTTTATCATTATCAGTTGGATCAGAACGGAAATCTCGTATATTAAATCCATCTGTAAGATTGTGAACCTCTAACGCTCCCCAAAATCTGACACTCTTACCAAATAGTACTTGAGAATCTTCAAAATCATACTGTGCGTAAAGTTCATTTATTCGAAGATAAGATCTATCATTGTGATCACTTCCACCTTGTAAATCATAATAATCTTGTTGCGCACGAAATTGAGCAAAAGCTTTAAAATCATCCTTATTATAAGCGGCTTCTAATTCTGCTGAAGCAGTGTAGTTGTTTGCATGTTTTCCATCAGGTCTAGTGATGTATTTTTGAAATTGCATATTAACATTACCTTGAATTACTACATCTTCCATAAATGCAAAAGAGTCATTAACAGCTGGTGCTATATTTTCAGCTGGCACTTCATCTTTAACTACTATCTCTTGAGTGACTTTTTTAGGAATAACAGGTATGACAACTTTAGTAGATTGTTTTTGTTTAGCAAGAGATTTTTTAGGAGCAAATCTATAACTGTAAGTTTTTACGATTAAAGAAGCATTGTATGCAGCACTAAATACTTTTTTTTGTTTTTTAGCATCACTATACCTTTTAAAGCATCCACATCTAACTGCGTTCATATTGGAAAATTTAAATATCTTACATGACTCAGGATAGTTTTGTTTTTCAAAACTATATGTAGATCCCTTTTTTTTCACAAATGACGTGAGTTGAACAGAATAACAAGTGTCTTTAGACTTTGCAAATAAGACACCATAAGCTAGTATTAGTATAAGTAGTAAACGCATATAACCTCTTTATAATTATCTTTTTAGAACTCGTTTATTGAAATTTCTCTCTCTTAAACCTGTTTTTATTTTTTCATTTTTCCAAACAAGTATAGTTTTTTTATCATTTTGATGATTTAACATTGTCATCTTTCCAACACGCCAAATACCTGAAATCTTTTTATAATCATCAAACGTAGCAGTTTTTAGAAGTTCATGTTTACGGTCGTAATATTCAACTTTTTTTATAAGAAAAGTTTTTGTATCTACCCATGAGATTTGTTTTTTGTAACCAGAATTTTTACTTACAGGTTTTCTCTCCCCTTTGTAAGCTTTTTTACCATCGAGAGTAACAAGTTTTGCATCACCTTTAAATGTGAATTTTTTTATACTAAATGAACTTAAATCCTCATAAGAAAACTCACTACCCATAAATGAACCAGATTTATTTTTTGATGCAATTCTTTTAACTCTTTTTAGTGCTGGAAGATAAAGCCATTGGTCATCATCTTTATTTACATGTTCGTAGTTTAAAAATTTTGTACCCTTTACATCAGCAGGAGATAAAAAAGTCATTAATGATTTATCACCAGATTTTTTCTCCAATATAATCATCTTCATTTTTCTTGTACGTTTTTGATTGTTTGCATTTATTAGTGTCATTATCATATCAGATTTGGAATCTTTAAATCCATTCATAACAGCTTCACTTTTTTTAGCTACTTCTAAGTTAGTTATGGCAAAAAGACTTACCGAAAACAAGCTTATAATTAATATTCTAAACATTTATAAAACCCCTGTGTTGTTTACTTTAGTCAATATATCAGGATTAATTTTTAATGTAAATTTTTTAGAGATTTTAGTAAAAGAATTATCAAAATATGTAATATTGTAACAAGTTGATTTTTTTAGTATTATTTGAGAAAATTATAGTTATAAGGTGTAGTGATTGGTGGAGACGTCCAGAATCGAACTGGAGTCCAGAAACAAGTTTTTTATGGCTTCTACATGTTTAGAGAAGTTGTTAAAATTTAATTTTGCTTCACACAACTTGCAAAGCTACACAAAACGAGCCTCTAAATTCATTTTAAGACGAGACACACTTAAAATATATCTACATAAGGGTTATACTTCGAATCCTATCTATCTAGAGTCCATAGGTGAAGCAGTCCGTCTCCGATTAGGAGGGGTTAAAACTTAAGCTACTGCTAAAGCTGGACGGTAATTTGTATTGTTTGCGTTTAAGCAATTGTGAGCCGTGTAACGGAAGTGCTCAGTCCGACATGCAACCATAAACTACTTGCTCCTGTCGAAGCCATGTCGTCCCCATATTTGGAATTATATCAAGTTTTAGTGTTAATTTTGTTTTTTTAGTAAAAGTTTTGTTATTTAGGAGTAATATGTAGTTATTGATGATTATAGATAAAAGGAAAAATTATGGAACCAAATTTAGATGATATTGAAGATTATGATAAACCAATAAAAAAATCAAGATTAAAAAATATACTTATAGGTTTTGGTATTTTAGCTATTTTGTTTGGTATAAGTGCTTATATTCAGAGTAGTTTGTAAGTAAGGTGGTGGCCAATCTCGGAATCGAACCAAGGACACACTGATTTTCAGTCAGTTGCTCTACCGACTGAGCTAATTGGCCACTTTTAAAGAACGAAATTATAGCTAGTGTGTACTGAAATTTAGCTTACGTCTATGGTTTTCTTTTAAATACGGCTGCTTTAAACTCATCTCCTCTTTGAGCGTATGAGCTAAATTCATCAAGGCTTGAAGCTGCTGGAGAGAGTAGGGCTACTTCATTTAATTTTAGGTTTGCATCTATTTTTGATATTGCGTCGGCAAGGTCTCTACATGTAGAGCTATTTATATTGTATTGTTTTGCTAAAGTTGATAGTTTTTCTTTATTTGAACCAATGTTATATATATGGATATCTTTACCTTTTAAGTATTCAAACAACTCAGCTAAATCAACACCCTTATCATCACCACCTAAAATCAGCTTTACATGTAGAGAATCATATCTTTTCAAGGCTGCGATTGTTGCATCAATATTTGTAGCTTTAGTGTCATTTACCCAAAGTCTACCCTGTGAGTCTCTGAGTTCTTCTTGTCTGTGTGGATCAAGTACAAAAGAGTTTATTGTATTATAAGCTACTCTATCAAAAAGGATTTTATCAATAGCCATTGCTAGAAGTGCATCAGCTAAAAAAGCACCTTTGAAATTTATTTTAGTAGTGTCTATTTCAAAATACTCGGCTAAATCTTTTTCATCTTTATATGTAATTATATGTGCATTAGTTTTTATATCTTTATATTTCTCAGGGATGATAGTAACCTCACCCTCTTTCATATTTTTTATAGGTTTTAATTTTGCATTTACATATTCATCCATGCTCCCATGCCAAGAAAGGTGGTCTGGGTTTATTGGTAGAAGTAGATAAATATTTGGAACTGCTTCATTTGTGTAGTGCATTGTGAAAGAGCTTGTTTCAAGTATCCATATACTACTCTCTACATGTAGAGATGCTAATGGTGTTCCGATATTTCCGCCAGCTTCACTACCTTTGTCTTGAAGTAGATGTTGCATCATTTGAGTAGTGGTTGTTTTTCCATTTGTACCACTTATCCAGATCTTTAATGGTTTTGTATTTGTAAAGCAGTCATATTCGCTTTTAAGATTCAAAGCTTTTTTTATCAGTTCGTTTGATGGTGGAATCCCAGGTGATGGAATCTCTAAATCAGAATATTTAGGATCAAATTCACTCGAAGGCTTTACTCTAAACCCATTTTTATCTGTAAATGGTTTAGTACATTTGTCATCATAAAAGATAGCATCTTCAAAAAGTTTTGTTAGAGCTTTTGTAGTTTTGCCATAACCAAAAAGAGATACTCGTTGCATTAACGAATCTTTAGAGAGATTAGTGCTATAAGATTTGAAAGAATAGCAACTATCCAAAAACGAACTATGATTTTATTTTCAGCCCATTTTTTCATCTCAAAATGGTGATGAATAGGTGCCATTAAAAATACTCGTTTTTTTCTAAGTTTGTAAGAGCCAACCTGTAATATAACAGATAATGTTTCGATAACAAATATAGAACCTATAAGAAGTAAAAGGATTTCACTTTTAGAAATAATTGCAAGATATCCTAAAAATGCTCCGATAGCAAGACTTCCACTATCTCCCATAAATACTGCAGCTGGGTGACAGTTATGCCATAAAAATCCAGTTAAAGCCCCCATCAAGGCTGCAGCAACTATACTTACTTCTCCAACAGGAAAGTTTGGCATAAGAAGATAGGCAGATATTTTTGCATTACCTGTAATATAGATGATAATACTAAAACTTGTAAGTGCTACAATAGAAGGAACAGTGGCTAGTCCATCAAGTCCATCTGTAAGATTTACCGCATTTGAAGTTGCTATAATTACTAAAACCCATAAGAGTATAGAGAACATACCCATATCAAATATTGGAGTTTTTATAAAGGGGACATAGAGTTCAGTGTTAAAATTTGCATATAAACATAGATAAACTGAAATAATTAATGCTGAAATAATCTGAAGCATAAGTTTTGTTCTAGCTTTTAAACCAGCAAGATTTTCATGTTTCTTTATTTTAGAAAAGTCATCCTGAAAACCAATAAGTGAAAATAGTACAAGTGTTAAAATCGCACCAACTGCATAAATATTTGTAAGTTTTATACTAATTAATGATGCTAAAATGGTAGCACCTACAAAAATAATTCCACCCATTGTTGGAGTTGATGCTTTTTCTTTGTGACGCTCTGGTGCCCATTCATTTATAGGTTGAACACTAGCAGTTCTTTGCGCCCATCTTATGAATTTCGGAAGTAAAAAAAGTGTAAAAAATAATGCTAGAAAAAAGGAGATACCAGCCCTGATTGTAATGTATCCAAGTATGTTTATGTTTAGTATTTCTGATAGCCAGTATAACAAAGTTGTATATCCTTATAAATTAAAAATGACATTATAGTATAATCACATAAAAGTTTTATCTCTAAAGGAAAAAAATGAGTAATAAAGTTGTTCTAGTTATAACAGATGGCATAGGGTTTAGTTCAAAAACTGAATATAATGCTTTTTATAATGCCTCAAAACCAACATACGATAAATTGTTTTTACAAACACCACATTCACTTATTGATACTTTTGGTTTAAGTGTTGGGCTTCCTGAGGGTCAGATGGGTAATTCTGAAGTTGGACATATGAGCATAGGAAGTGGTAGAATTTTGTACCAAGATTTAGTAAAAATCTCTCTAGCACTAAGTGAAAACAGAATGAAAGATAATGAAGCTTTAAAAACTTTAATGGATTCTTCAAATCGTTTGCATCTCATAGGACTTATGAGTGATGGTGGTGTTCACTCTCATATAGATCATTTTATGGGTATTGCAGATATTGCAGCGGATCAAGGTAAAGAAGTTTTTCTTCACCTTATAACTGATGGTCGTGATGTATCTCCAACTTCAGCACAAAAATATATAACAAAAGTTGAAGCACACTTAAGTAAAAATGTAAAAATAGCTACAATTGGTGGTCGTTTTTACTCAATGGATAGGGATAATCGCTGGGAGAGAGTTCAGCGAGGTTATGATGCTATCGTTCATGCAAATCCAAAAACTGATAAAGACCCATCTATGTATATTGGTTCATCATATTCTCTTGGTGAGACTGATGAGTTTGTAGAACCAACAGCATTTGAAGGTTACGATGGTTTTGTTGAGGGTGATAGTGTTTTAACTATCAACTTTCGTTCAGATAGAATGCGTGAGATGGTAACTGCATTAGGCGATAGTGAGTTTAGTGGTTTTGCTCGTAATCATGTACCGATAAATCTAGCGACTATTACAGAGTATGATAAAAGCTTTACATATCCAGTGTTATTTAAAAAAGATGTACCTAAAAATACATTGGCTGAGGTAATTTCAAAAAATGGGCTAAGACAGCTTCATACTGCAGAAACTGAAAAGTATGCACATGTTACATTTTTCTTAAATGGTGGCATTGATGAGCCATATGAGAATGAAACTCGTGTCCTTATACCATCGCCTGATGTAAAAACTTACGATATGCAACCAGAGATGTCAGCACCAGCAGTTGGAAAAGCTGTACTTGATGCTATGGATGAAGAGTATGATTTTATAGTAGTTAACTTTGCAAATGGAGATATGGTTGGTCATACTGGAGATTTTGAAGCTGCAAAAATTGCAGTAAGTACAGTAGATAAAGAGCTTGGACTAATTTTAGAAAAAGCAAAAGAAGATGGATATTCTGTAATAATTACATCAGATCATGGAAACTGTGAAGAGATGCGTGATGATGATGGTAATATTTTAACAAATCATACTGTTGGTAAAGTTTGGTGTTTTGTTCAAGCAGATGGTGTTGATAAAGTTGAGAATGGTGGATTAAATAATATTGCACCAACAGTTTTAAAACTTATGGGTTTAGAAATTCCATCTGAGATGGATCATAGTTTAATTTAAATAAAATGGAGATATGTATAAATGAAATTTAGTGGTAAAAATGTTTTAGTTACAGGTTCAAGTCGTGGTATTGGTGCAGAGATTGCAAAAACTTTAGCTGGTTTTGGTTTAAAAGTATGGGTGAATTATCGTAGTGGTGCAGTGGAAGCTGATGCAGTTAAAGACGCTATTGAAGCTGCTGGTGGAAATGCTGCTGTTATTGGTTTTGATGTAAGTGATGATGCTGCTTTTAGTGATGCTATTAAGACTATAATTGATAGCGATGGAGAACTCTCTTACCTTGTAAACAATGCTGGAATAACAAACGATAAACTTGCAATGCGTATGAAAACAGCTGATTTCATGTCAGTAATAAATGCAAATCTTACTTCTACTTTTATTGGTTGTCGTGAGTTTTTTAAAGTTGCTAGAAAGAAAAAATTTGGTTCAGTTGTAAATATTGCTTCTATTATTGGTGAGACTGGTAATGCTGGTCAAACTAACTATGCAGCAAGTAAGGGTGGAACAATTGCAATGACAAAATCTTTTGCTCTTGAATCTGCAACAAGTGGAATTCGTTTTAATAGTCTAACACCAGGTTTTATCTCAACAGAGATGACAGAAGTTTTAAGTGATGAAATTAAAGATTCGATTAATGCTAAAATTCCTATGAGTAGAATGGGAAAAGCAAGTGAAGTTGCAGAAGCTACAGCATTTTTACTATCAGACCATTCATCATATATAACAGGTGAAACTCTAAAAGTTAATGGTGGAATGAATATGGCATAAATCTTATCTAAGATACTTATGTTATAATTTCGTGAATTTATATATAAAAACAGGAGCTAGAATGGCACTAATTGATGATATTAAAGAAGTAGTAGTTGAGCAACTAAGCGTTAACGCTGATGAAGTTAAAGAGGACGCAAAGTTTGTTGAAGATTTAGGTGCAGATAGCCTGGATGTAGTTGAATTAGTAATGGCTCTTGAAGAGAAATTCGATATCGAAATTCCTGATGATGAAGCAGAAAAGATTCAAACTGTTAAAGATGTAGTTGACTATATCGAAAGTAAATAGTTTTAATAACAAATGTTTTTAGAGTCCAGTAGTTTTGAACTGCTGAACTTTATAAAGTATTTACATTTTATGGAGAGATAAATGAAAAGAATAGTAGTAACTGGTTTAGGCATGATTAATGCGGTTGGAAATGATAAAGAAACATCTTTTAAAGCTATTTGTGATGGTGTATGTGGAATTGACACTATAACACTTTTTGATGCGGAGAAATATTCTGTACAAATAGCTGGTGAAGTAAAAGATTTTGATCCAGCAACTGTAATGGCTCCAAAAGAAGTAAAAAAAGCAGATAGATTTATCCATCTTGGTCTTAAAGCTGCTCAAGAAGCTATGGCTGATGCTAATCTTCCTGAAGATACTGATATGGAACGCATGGGAGTTTCTGCAGGTTCAGGAATTGGTGGACTTCCTGCAATTGAGAAGAACTCTATTATCATTGAAACTCGTGGACCTAGAAGAATATCTCCTTTTTTCATCCCTGGTGCGTTAGTAAATATGCTTGGTGGCTTTGTATCAATTAGTCATGGAGCAAAAGGTCCTAACCTGTCTTCAGTTACTGCTTGTGCTGCTGGAACTCACTCTATAAGTGAAGCATGTAAAACAATTATGTGTGGTGGTGCTGATAAAATGTTAGTAGTATCTGCAGAGTGTGCTATTACTGGTGCTGGTGTTGGTGGGTTTGCTGCTATGAAAGCACTTTCAACTAACAATGAAAACCCAAAAGGTTCTTCTCGTCCTTTTGATGCTAACCGTGATGGTTTTGTTATGGGTGAGGGTGCTGCTTCGTTAGTACTTGAAGTTTATGAAGATGCTGTGTCTCGTGGAGCTAAGATATATGGAGAGATTATTGGCTTTGGAGAGAGTGGTGATGCGAGTCATATAACTACTCCATCTCTTGATGGTCCAGCTCGTGCTATGAAAGCTGCTTATAAAATGGCAGGTGAGCCAAAACTAGACTATGTAAATGCTCATGGAACTTCAACAGCAATCAATGATAAAAATGAAACAGCAGCTTTAAAAGAATTACTTGGTGGTAAAGAAAATTGTCCTCCAATGAGTTCAATCAAAGGTCAAATAGGTCATTGTCTTGGTGCTGCTGGTGGAATCGAAGCTGTTACATGTCTTATGGCAATGCGCGATGGTGTATTACCTCCAACAATTAACTATGAAACTCCTGATGAAAACTGTGATTTAGACTATGTTACAACAGGTGTTAGAAAAGCAGAATTAAATACAGTTATGAGTAACTCATTTGGTTTTGGTGGAACTAATGGCGTTCTAATTTTCAAAAAAATCTAAGCGTAAGGATTTAATTTGGCTACATATTTAGACTTTGAACATAAGATTAAGTTTATTCAAGAAGATATTGTATCTGCACAGGTTCGTCACGACGATATCGCAGTAGAATCTCTTCAAAAAGATTTAGACAAAGCAGTTTCAAAAATTTTCAAAAATTTATCACCTTTTCAAAAACTTCAATTAGCTCGTCATCTTGATCGTCCTTATTCTCTTGATTATATTAACTTAATTATGACAGATAAGTATGAGATTCATGGAGATAGACACTTTCGTGATGATGCAGCTATTCTTTGTTACATCGGTTATATCGGTGGTGAAAAAGTTATGGTTATTGGTGAGCAAAAAGGTCGTGGAACTAAAAATAAAATCAAAAGAAATTTTGGTATGCCACACCCTGAAGGTTATAGAAAAGCTCTTCGTGCAGCTAAAATGGCTGAAAAATTTGGAATCCCAGTTCTTATGCTTGTAGACACTCCGGGTGCATACCCTGGAATCGGTGCAGAAGAGAGAAACCAGTCTGAAGCAATTGCTAGAAATTTACTTGAACTATCTCAGCTAAATACTCCAACTATATCTATTGTTATAGGTGAGGGTGGTTCTGGTGGAGCTTTAGCCATTGGAGTTGCTGATAAATTTGCTATGATGAGATACTCAGTATTTTCTGTTATCTCGCCAGAGGGTTGTTCAGCAATTTTATGGAATGATCCTAAAAAAGCAGAAGCTGCTACTAATGCTATGAAAATCACAAGTTCTGATTTAAAAGAGTTAGATTTAATCGATGATATTATTGATGAACCATTAATTGGTGCTCATCGTAGTAAAGATGAAGCTGCAGCCGCTATTGCTGATTACTTTTTAGAGGAGTTGGGTAAACTTCGTGCTATGAGTGATGAAGAAAGAATGGATAAGAGATATAAACGTCTAACAGGCATGGGTGCTTACTCAGAATAATTAAAATAGCGACGCATTTTCTGCGTTGCTACGCTCGTCACGTACTTTAGTACGCTTCCTTACTATGCGCCTTGAAACTACATCACTATTTCAATTATTCCACATTATTTATTTATATTAGTTACTATTTATTTTAGGTTCTAAAAAAGGGTCTATCCTTGGTCTTTTTAACATTTTTGAATGTTTAGAAAATCTTATCAAATCCTCTACCGTTTTTACATCTTTATCTAAAGTTTTTAACGATTTTTCAAATAAAGCAGTAGTTGTGATAACATCACTCATGGCTCTATGATGAGATGGATTTGGATTTAGTGCGAAAGTATCATTAAGATAGGCAAGTCCATACTTGTATGAAACTATACTTCTTTGTGCTAAATCAAGTGAACATAGATATCTATTTAGTAGTGGAGCTAACCCAATTTTAAC
>Ga0256842_1001213_pt1 | contig 21189 bp, 16 predicted proteins | sample 4559240metaG_FD_185973 | JGI IMG/M metagenome (GOLD analysis project Ga0256842, IMG submission 185973) | Hydrothermal vent microbial communities from Guaymas Basin, Mexico - 4559-240 | ecosystem: Environmental > Aquatic > Marine > Hydrothermal vents | place: Mexico: Guaymas Basin | collected... | reverse complement strand
GTTGCATCTTTAGATTTAAAATCGAATGTTACATCATCTGCTGTGCTGTCTGATAAGCTTACTGTAAATGTCATTGTTCCAGCATCTTCATCTACTGTTATATCATCTATAGAGATTGTTGGTTTAGCTGTATCATCAGATTTTGGTTCTGGTTCTGGTTCTGATTTTGATTTTAAATTTTTTACTAGTTCTTCAATTAACTCTTTTCCAATATATTCACCATCTTCATTATAAACATTTACTACATCATTCCACTCAGCATCTCTCAGATCAGCTACAACATCTCTCTCATGATTATCTCTATCGTTAAAATCTGCTCTTTTTGCATATTCTGCTATTAACTCTGCACCAGCAGCACTATCTGGATCTTGACTATCATCATTGTTATCTCTATTACTTTGCTCTACTAATTTACCTATATTATCTGGATCAATTCCATCTTCTGCCATAAAAAGTGCATCTATTAATGATGCATCAAAAAGTTGTTGTTGGTTATGTTCTAAAAATAATTGTTCATCCATTCCAACTAATACAATTTTTATAATTGCTTCTGCACTATTTTCATCACTTCCAAAAACAAGAGTACCTTCAATTATTGGGTCACCAACTTTTAATTCAGTTATTTTACCTGCTGAATCTTTTGCAAAAAACTTACCACTTAACGCTTCTACTTTTCCAATCATTGTACCCATAATTAAATCTCCTAAATTTAGACATAATTTTATTTTAATAGAGTATATAAAAATTTAGAATTGATTACTATTGTCCATAGGGACAATAAGAGGTAGAAGAAAAAAATAGTTAAGAAATTTATTTAAGAAGTAGTGCTAGTCCCACTCTATCTTTTATATTTAATTTAGCATAAATATGACCAGCATGAGCCTTTATTGTTCTTGGTGTTATATCCAGTTTTTGAGCTATTAGTTTATAAGTATCACCATCTTTTAGAAGTAATGCTACCTCTTTCTCCCTTACAGTTAAAGATGATAATAAATTCTCTTTGTCATCTTTAGTTGATGGTATATCTTGAATGAGCAAACTAGTAAATTCAGGGTGCAACCAAACCATATTTTCCTTTATAGTTTCTACTGCATTAACTAAAAAATGACCTCCTAAAAGAGCATTTCCATAACCTCTTGCTCCATATCCTAAAATCTCTTTTGCACTATTTATATTTGGTGTTCGATGAAGGATTAAAACCTTATTATTAAACTTTTGTAATTCAAAAATTATCTCTCTACACCTTGTACCACAAGATGAAAAATTTAAAATAACAATAGAATCTTTAATACATTTTAAAGATTCTAAGTCATCAACAATATAACACTTTTCATTTATAGACTTTTCCCAATGAATCAATAATGCCATATCATCACTATGTAATATAATTTGCATCTATCTCTCCGTAAATGTATATTGTTTTGTTTTTAAAATTGGTTTCAAAATATAATCTAAAACTGTTTTTCTTCCAGTTATAACATCTACACTAACTGTCATACCAGGAATTATTTTAAGTTTTGTTCCATTTTTTTCAAGGTAACTTTTATTAGTTTTAATTCTTACAGTATAAAAAACATTATCTTTTTGATCAGTAATTGTATCTGCACTAATATGCACAACCTCACCAGTCAAACCACCATAAATAGCAAAATCATAAGCAGTAAATTTTACAATTGCTTTTTGACCATGATATATAAAAGCTATATCTGCTGGTTTAATTTTCACCTCTACAAGTAGTTTAGAATCACTTGGAACAACCTCCACTATATCGGCACCAGGTTTAATAACACCACCAACCGTATGAACAAAAAGTGTTTGAACTATCCCATTCATAGGTGATTTAACAAGTGTTCTTGTTACTTGGTCCTCTAGTGCCGTTGAGTTTGCATTAAAACCTTTTAATTCAGATATAGCCTCATTATATTTTAATTTTGCATCACTTGCATAACTTAACTTTGTTTCTTTAATAGTATTTCTAGCCTCTTTTATAGCTGATTCTAATCTTGGAATAGACAATCTAACAGAGTTATATCTCTCTCTAATATCATTAGCTTCCCTTTGCAATTGAAAAAATTCTATTTTTGATCTTACACCTTTTTCCACCATAGGTTTAGTCATCTTTAACTCTTTAGTAATTAAAGAAAGAGATTCTTTTACATCTCCTCTTGCTACTTTTGCCTCTGCTAATTCTTGTTTTCTTTGACTTAATTGCTCTTTTAATGCACTCAGTTTAAAAGCTAATTGTTTTTGATTCGTATCATATAAACTTTTTTCATTCTCTACACATACTGGAATTCTATCTAAAAGCTTCTTACTTGGATTAAACTTTTTTCCACTTGATTCTGCTTTTAAACGGATTATTTTAGCTTCCAATGAGTTTGCTTTTATCTCATTTGAACTATATGATGCTTTCCCTTTTTGATTATCAATTCTAATAAGAAGCTGACCTTTTTTAACTACATCACCCTCTTTAACTAAAATTTCTTCTACGATACCACCCTCTAAATTTTGAATCATCTGATTTTTACCACTAGGTATAATATCCCCATCACCTCTAGCTATCTCATCTATATAAGCAAAATTTGCCCAAATAAAAAATATAAGAATTGTCACTATCCAAAAGTATAAAACAACTCTAATTTTTCTTGGTGTTACTTGTAAAACAGCTGAACTCAAACTGTTCATAAATTCATAATCTCTTTTAGATAAATTTTTAATTTTTTTCTCAGACATTATTTGTTCCTTTTAACTTCTCTAATACATCTTTTTTTGCACCATCAAGAAGTAATTTAGAGTGATGCATAACGATAACCCTATCTACTAATGTCAATAAGTTTAATTTTTGAGTTACTAAAACTACTGTTTTATTACCCATCTCTTTTTTAAGATTTGTAATTAATTTACCTTCAGTAGTTTGATCCATCGCATTTGTTGGTTCATCCATAAGTAGAATTGGGGAATCTTCTAAAATTGCACGAGCAACACCAATACTCTGTCTTTGTCCACCAGATAAACCTGCACCTCTCTCCCCAATCTGCATATCGTATCCACGAGGATGTTTATGTATAAACTCATAAGCACCACTTACCTTAGAAGCATGAATAATATTTTCATCGCTTGGATGCATCTCTGAAGATATAATATTGTCCTTCAATGAACCCCTAAAAAGATGTATATCTTGAGGTACATAACTAAGATATTTACGAATATCTGCTGGATCTAACTGTGCTATATCTATCCCATCTAGTAAAATAGTTCCACTTGTAGGCTCATAAAGCTTTAAAATAAGTTTAGCAATAGTTGATTTTCCTGAGCCTATTCTACCTATTATTGATACTTTCTCACCAGCTTCAATAGTAAAACTAACATTTTCTAAAGCTGTAATATCTGCTTGTGGGTAAGTAAAACAAACATTCTGAAACTCTATTTTTCCATGAACAGCTGGTCTTTCTAAAAACTGTTTTCCTGCTGGTCTCTCTGCTGGTCTTGATATAATCTCATCTATTGTTTCAAAAGAGCTTTTTGAATCTGCATAATTAGTTATAAGAGAAGCAGCCTGACCCATAGGAGCAACTGTTCTTGATGATAAAATAACTACGGCTATTAAACCACCCATTGTTAATTCAAAATCTTTTATCATATAAACACCAATAACAACTATAAAAACTGTGTTTAGCTGAATCAATAGATTTGTAATACTTGGAATCGTTGCTGATAAGAGTCTAGACTTTATATTTTTTTCTGCTATCTCACCTGTTGCTTCTTCCCAATCATACTGCACTTTTCCAGACATTCTCATTGTTTTAACAGTCTCTATATTTTGTAATGCTTCTATTAAAATCCCATTTTTCTTTGCTGATGCTTCGTGAGATTTTTCTATACTTTCTCTTAATGGATTTTTGATAATAAGAGCATATAATAAAATTAATACCATAACGCTCATAGGAACAAAAACAATATTTCCACCTATATAATATATAACAGCTAAAAATATAATGGCAAATGGTAGGTCAATAACTGCTGTCATAGTAGCTGTTGTAAAAAATGATCTTATTGATTCAAAGTTTTTTAGATTATTTGCAAATGAACCTACTGAATCTGGGTGAGCAGACATCTGTAAATCTAATACTTTTTCAAATATTATAGATGACATAATTACATCACTCTTTTTAGCTGCAAGTTCAAGCATATATGCACGAGTTAATTTTAGAAAAAAATCTAATACATATACTAAGACTATCCCTATGGTAAAAACAAGTAGAGTCTCCTCTGCATTATTTGGTATAACTCTGTCATATACATTCATAGTAAATAGAGGTGTTGCTAAAACAAAAAGATTGATTAAAAAAGATGCCCAAAGAACATCTTTATAGATACCACGAGATAGGTTTAATGTACTCCAAAACCAATGTTTTTGTTGCAGTTGTAGAGTTCTTGAATTTTTATCGTTATATCTAAATTCTTTTTTTAACATAAAAGCAAAACCTAAATATTCACTCTCTAAATCATCAGTAGCTATCCACTCCTCAACTCCATCACCATCTGGATAGATAATTTTTACTTTTTTCCTATCATCAGAAAATCTTTCTAAAATACAAGTGTAATCATTTTTTAGAATTAGAATTATTGGGAGCTGTAATTGAAGCATATTATCAATCGGTCTCTCAATCAAAGTAGATTTTAAACCAGCTCTACCAGCGACTCTAGAAAAAAGTGATTTAGAACCACCAATAGAAAAAAGCTGACTTGATTCATTTGAGTTTTCAACAGGAAGTCCAGACATCAAAGCTTCTGCTGTAAATGGCTTATGAAATATTTTTGTATATAAAACTAAAGAATCAAGTAAAGAATCTTGTTTTATCGAGATTGTTCTATTACTCATTTAAAATACCTTTTAACTACTAACTATTTATATACATAAATTGCTATCATAACACGACGAGAAATAGCTCTACTATCTGAAGATCCTAGTGTACTTAAATTATCCTTTCCACCTCTATACTCAACAATCATTAGATTTTTATCGAAACCTTTTTCAGCTAATTTAGTAGCTATACTTTGAGCATAATTTTCACTAAGTTTAATAGTTTCATTTTCACTTAAAGAGTAAGAAAAAAGATTTTGAAACCTATTTGCATAAGTTTTTGATTCAACTTTTAGTTCATTAATATCATCTGTTTTTCTATCTGTAAAACCAATTATTGAGATTAGAATCTTATTATTAGAATCTACATAAGTTTTTATTTTTTTAGATATATTTTCAAAAGTGATATTTGAATCATCATTTAGAACCTCATCTTCAAAATACAACTCATCGAATCTAATCACCTCTTTAAACTCACCATCCATTAAAACATCATAATTTTCATTTACTGATGTTGCATCAAAAACATCATAGTTTTCATCATAAGTTCCAGCATTTAAAACACAAAATAAAGCTAGTAGAGTTACATAAATTTTCATAATTATTTATCCCTTTTAAATAAAAGAATATCAACACGACGATTTTTCATCGCACCATCTTTTGTTTTATTATCTGCTATTGGCTCTGAAAAACCTTTCCCAAGTGTAGAGATTCTTTGGTATTTAAGTCCAAGTTTTTCTAACTCATTTGCTACTATCTCTGCTCTATTTTTTGAAAGTTTTATATTGTAATCTTTTTTACTAACCTTCGTTTTACTTGTATGCCCAACTATCTGTGTTGTGTACTCAGGATTCTCTTTTATAAAATAGTAAAAATCATTTAACTCTTTTTTACTTTTATCTGTAAGTTGCTGTGAATCATTAGCAAAATATAAAGTAAGTATATGTTCACCTTTTTGAGTATCATCTAAATAAACTTTATCAATAGAAAATTCATCTTCATCTAAATTATTATTTTCAACTAATACCCTAACACGACAACCACTCTCATCTACTTTTCTACCCTTTTGAGTAAGTGGACATCTATCATATATGTCTGCTACACCATCTTCATCATTATCTCTTTTGATATTTTCACAACCATAAGCCATCACTTTGTTGTTTAATAAAGAGTTATCACACAGATCTATTCCATCAGCTATTTTGTCATTATCAACATCTAGTCGAACTGGTAATTCATCTAAAATCTCTTTAGCTTCTATATTATTCTTACTAATATTTACTCTTGAAGTAAACTCATCAGTTGAACCATTAACAGCTAAAACTAAAAGACCCATAGCATCTAAGATTCTATATCTTGCACTTAGTACATCAAACTCTGCTTGGATAACTTGTGAGCGGGAATTAATAACATCATTTTGTGCTGTTAGCAAATCAAGTAATGTTCTTCTCCCTAAATTATACTCTTCTGAATAAAGATCAAGAGTTGTCTCACTAAATTTGCTATATTCCCTTAAATCAACTAGTTGTGCTTCTGTCATAATATATGAGTTCCAAGATAGTTCTAGTCCCTCAATAACTTGTCTTTTCAAATCTCTTTGTAACTCTATCTCTTGATTTACCATACTTATATGTTTTTGAACATTTGCCTTATCTGCTCCACCACGAAATAAATTATATGTTAAAACAACTCTTGCACGAAATCTATCATCAAGATTATTAAAACCATTACTAGATGGATTAGCCTCATTAAATGTTTGGTCTACTATTAAATCTAATTTTGGATAATAATCTTTTTGTCTTTGTTTATAGAGTGATTGTGAGCCTTTAATGTTATAGCGACTAACTAATAATGATGGATTATTTTCTATCGCATACAAAGCTGCTCGCTCTATACTTGATGGCATTTCAGTATCAAAATTTGGAAATTGCATCTCTGCTATTTTTGGCATTCTTCCTAAAACTCTTTTGAAACCATACTCTTTATCTTGTACATTATTTCTTTGTACTGTAAGGTTAGATCTAGCAAGAGATAATGATGATTCTATCTTTTTTACTTCTGAATCTGTCGTTAAACCACTATCAAATAGTTCTTTTACTTTTTTATATATATCTCTATTTATCTGTACATTTTCTCTTGCTGTTTGTAGTAGTTTGTGGGCCTTAAGTACATCTATATATGCCATTGTCATTTTAAATGCCATATCGTTAGATGTTTCTATATATTTATAACCAGCAGCTAAGATTCTGCTCTCTTCAAAATCAACCTTATGCATAGTTCCAAAACCATCAAATAGATTTTGAGTTAATGTTATAGAACTTTCATAATTAGTATAATCTATATCTCTTACTCTATTAGAAATCTCTCCAGCATTATTATAACCACCTGATACTCTCAAATCTATCTGTGGATAATACTCAGATTCTGCAATATTTAAATCTTGTTGAGTAATTCTAAAATTTTTTAATCTTTCTTGCACTATTGGGTTTGTATTTATCACCTCTGATACACTCTCTTGAAGAGTTAAAGAGAACAAAGGTGATGATAAAAGGGTCATTGATAATATGATTCTTTTTTTAATATTCATGTTAATGCACACTTACCTTATTATAGTTAATATAGTTATTATAGCTATAATAATATAAATAAGAGAGTATCTATTGAAGATAATTTAAAAAATTTAACATTAGGTAATAAAAAAAACAGTAATAGTTTTAAAATTCATACCAACAAAATTATATTAAATATTATTATAAGGTATTTTCAAGTTAATAAGATATAAAATTGTAGTAGATAAGAGTCAAAGGAGTTTAAGATGTTTGTTTCATCGTATAGTACATATATACAAACAAACAGTTCTAATAAAACTGCTAAAAATGTTGAAAAAGAGGGTGTTAGTGATTCCAAGTTTTCATCTAAACTTCTAAAATCATCATCTGTAAAACTTGAAAATCTATCTGATATTCATACCAATTATATCTCTACAAATCAAATATTAAAAAATAGACAAAAATTAAATTTCAAACAAAACCCACTAAATTTTGATAACAAAGAGATGAATAAAACCGTAGAGATTTCACAAAAATTTATAGAGTTTAAAACTCTTAATAATGCAAAAACAGCTTATGATGATAATTCTAAAATGTTTTCACTTAGAAGAAAACCGATAGCAATTTTAGATCAAACTCCTAAAATAGATACAAATCTTCCAGAAGATATAAAATCATTAAAAGAGAAAAATTTACGACAAACTATGGTAAACACTTATCTCTCAAATGATTTGTATTATAAAATTACTGCTTAATCATCCTCTACCCAAGCATCACTTTTTATCACCCTGTTATCATCAAAATATTTTAATTTTATAGCACTACTACACTTTCCATCACTAATATCCATAACAGCAACTTGTAGAATCTTTTTACATCTCTTCGGTATATCAAAATGACCTTTCATCCCAGTTAAAAACTGTTTTAATGGTACTTTTGAATCCATACCTATCACATTATCTCTACAACCCGTAAGACCTATATCAGTCATATATGCAGTACCATCTACTATTTGAAAATCATCTGTACTTACATGGGTATGTGTCCCAATTATAGCACTTACTTCCCCTTGAAGAAGCATCATCATACCCCGTTTTTCACTTGTAGCTTCTGCATGAAAATCTATAAAAATATTTTCTACACCATCTACCATTTTTAAGTTTGCAACTCTCTCTTTTGCACATCTAAAAGCATTATCACAATATGGCATAGAGAAATGACCCATCAGATTTAAAACTGCTAATTTTTCACCATTAATCTCATAAATTTTACATCCAGTTCCAGCCACCTCATCAGGGTAATTATCTGGACGAAGAAGTTCATGAGTATCAAAAAGGGGGATAATATCTTTTTTATCCCAAGAGTGGTTTCCACCTGTCATACAATCTATTCCGTATGATTTAAGTTCATCTGCATTTTTAGAAGTTAGACCAAAACCGTGCGAGGTATTTTCATAATTTGCTATCACAAAATCAATCTCATACTCTTTTTTTATTTTTGGTAAATACTTTTGAATCATATCTCTACCAGGACGACCAACAATATCACCTATAAATGCTATTTTCATAATTATTTTCTTATTTTAAATTTTGAAAATTATATCTAAAAACTTATTTTTTTTTAACTTTTTTCCCAACTAAAATACCACCAAAAGTAATTAAACCTATACCAATAAAAGTCAAAGAATCAGGAAAAGAATCTCCAAGCATCCATCCAAAACCTATCGCAAATGGGATATTTGTATAACTAATAACACCAATAATACTTAGGTTTGAAATACTATATGCCTTTGTCAATAACCATTGAGATATAGTGGAGATAAGAGCCATAAAAAATATCAGTAAGCAAATAGATAAACTATCAGGAACTATAAAAACTGGAAATAAAAAAGAGATAGAATCTGGTGGATCTATATATGGAGCTACTAAGAAGAACAAGGCAGGAAGTAGCGTCCCTATCCCTACAAAAGATAAAACTATAATTCTAGCATCATAAATATCTTTTATTTTTTTTATTGTTGTATAAGCACTTGCAGCTAAAAAACCACCTAAGACACCTAAAAAATGCTCATACGATATACTCATACCAAAAGGTTTTGTAATAAAAATTACCCCTAAAAAACCTATAAGTAATGCTAAGATTGTATTTTTATCTAAATGCTCTTTTAAAAGATAATAAGCCAAAATAGTTACAAACAATGGGGATGTTTTATTTAGTGTGATTGCCTCTCCCAAAGGGATAACAGTTATGGTATAAAAAAATAGAATCATAGCTGAGAATCCAAGAACTCCTCTTGTTATCAACATATGAAACTTACTACCTACAAGTGTTGGAGGGGTATGTTTTAAAGTATACAGAATCATCGCTATACCTATCAGATTCCGAAAAAATACTATCTCCATAGCACTCATATCATCTGATAAAATCTTAGTTATAGCTCCATTTAGTGCAGAGATTAATGCTCCAACGAGCATATATAAAATACCTTTATCTATTCTATGTAGCAAGTTACTATAACACTTTTAGCTTACTGTTTCTAAGATAAAAAAGTGTAGATTTTATGATGTCATCATCATCTCTAGAATCTGACTTTATGCTCTCTTTTGAATCGTTCAAATATGTGATAGTTATATTTTGTCCATAGTTCATTATTGATTTTATATCTTTTTGTAAACTCAAAAGTTTAATAACCATTAACTCTATAAACTGTTTTGTTGGGGTATCTAGCTCACCAAATCTATCGATTAACTCCTCCTCTATCTCATACAACTCCACTGGCTCTTCACATTGGGATAGTCGTCTATAAATATCTAATCTTAATCTATCCTCTTTAACAACCTCATCAGATATATAAGCACTTATAGTTAGCTTAATATCAACTTTTACCCTTTTATTTTCATGTGTATTACTTAGAAGTTTTATAGCATCTTCTAACATTCTTAGATACAAAGAGTAACCTATATTTTTGATATGTCCACTTTGAGCATCACCAACAAGATTCCCCCCTCCCCTTATCTCTAAATCGTGGTGTGCAAGAACAGAACCACTACCTAAAAATGAGTTAGATTCTAAAACCAAAAGTCGCTTTTTAGAATCATCAGTTAAGTTCTCTTTATTTTGAACTATAAAATATGCAAAACCCTCATAAGACCCACGACCTACACGACCACGAAGCTGATGTAAATTTGCTATACCAAATCTATCTGCACCATCTACTATTATTGTATTAACACTTGGGATATGGATACCAGATTCTATAATTGATGTTGCTAGCATCAAATCATACTCACCAGCCTCAAACTTTAGTAACTCTTTTTCTGTTTGAACAGCTGAAATTTTAGAGTGAAGCATCAAGATTCTAAGATCAGGAAGTATCGCTTTTAGCTCACCCATTTTTATAGGCATATGGTCTATCGAATTATGAACATAAAAAATTTGTCCACCACGACGAAGCTCTCTTAGAATCACCTCTTTGATTAGCTTTTCACTATACTCTTTTACAAATGTTCTTACACCCTGTCTTTCACTTGGTGGAGTTAAAAGTTGGCTCATAGTTTTAATAGAACTTAGTGCTTGATTTAATGAACGGGGAATCGGTGTAGCACTCATAGAGAGAAGATGAACATTATGATAAAGCTCTTTAATCTTCTCTTTTTGTTTTACACCAAACTTATGCTCCTCATCTATAATCACAATACCTAATTTTTTAAACTCTAAACCAAAAAGTGAGTGAGTTCCAACAACAACATCCAACTCACCACTCGCTAGTGCTTTAATAATATTATTTTTATCTTTTGTACTAACAAATCTATCTAGTTTTGAGTACCTAATCCCCATATCTTTGAATCTCTCATCAAGTGAACGATAATGTTGTGCAGATAATAATGTTGTCGGAACTATAAATGCTGATTGAAAACCTGATTTATATGCAGCATAGATAGTATTTAAGGCTACCTCTGTTTTACCAAAACCAACATCACCACTGAGTAATCTATCCATAATATGACCTGAACTCAGTTGAGTTATAATCTCATCTACTGATTGAGTTTGATCTTGAGTATAATCAAATCCACTAGATTTTTGAAACTCTTGTAACTCTTTTTTTGAAAGATTTATTTTTGGTGCTTTTATCAAAGCTCTTGCTGCTGCTGTATTTAAAATAGCTCCAGCAATCTCAAAAAGTCGTTTTTTAACCTTCTCTTTTAACTTACCAAAACTACCTTTTCCAAGCTTATCTAAAACAGGGGTTGAACCACCAGAAGCGATATATCTATCAATATAATCAAGATTCTCAACTGGTAATAGAATCTTATCATCACCAATATATTTTATAACTATAAAATCTTTTACACCACCTAAAATCTCTGTTTGCTCTATCCCCTCAAAGATTCCAACACCATAATCCTCATGAACAACATAGTCACCAGTTTTCAAATCATCCAAAAGTATAGAACTTTTTCGTCTTCTTCTAAGTTTATCAGGTTTATTAAGCGAGATAACTAATTCATCTCTTGAGATAATATTTAAGATATATGGAGCATAAACCTCTGTAATATTATCAAGTGAGAAGATTCCCATCTGTTTCATTACAGCCTTGTTTGAAGCGATAATAGTTACTTTTTTATTTTTATGTACTTTTAGTAATGTTCCTAAATCTGCAACAACTAACTCTTTATAATTATCAGAATCTGGAAGTAACTCTAGGTTAAAGCACTCTCTTGAGATTTGTGGTTCATTTATCCCATAAGCATCTTTTAGTAAATCATCCATCTTATGAGAAAGAAAAACTTTTTTACCATCTAAAAAATTACTTGCATTATCCTCTAAATACCACAATCCAAGTGAAGCTATATCTTTTGATAAAGAATCAAACTCTGAATTTTCTACTTTTAGATTTAGTTGATTAAAACTATCCTCATCAAGAGAATAAAAAGCACTTGTAACATCTAAAGAATCTAACTCATCACCAATAGTTCTTTGAGATTCTAGTTCAAAATATTTTATCTGCTCTATTGTTTCATCAAAAAGGGAGATTCTAACTGGATTTGAAGCTGATGGAACATAAATATCTATAATATCACCGCGATGAGATATCTCACCCTCAACCTGAACCATATCTACAAAAGTATAACCCCAGTGCAACATCTGCTCTTTAAAAGGTTTTAGTTTAACATCTTCACCAAACTCTAAAGTGGTAGATTCTAATAACTCTTTTTTTGGTAGATGAAATAGCATTGTTTTTAATGGGGATATAATTAATGGCTTTTTCTTTGTGTTGTAGTAGAATCTTAAAGCAGAAAAAAGTTGATGAATCTCCTCTTTATATACTCTTAAATCATCGCCAAAACTTGGACGAAAATCTGGAAAAACTAAAACATCTTTGTTAAAAAATCTAGCTACACTTTCTAACTCTATTGCCTCTTTAGAATCTTCACATAGAAGAATCTCAAGATTCTGTTTTTTTACCGTTTTGAAATATTCAAATAATGAGCTTTGTAACATTATGGTTTTAGGGTACTATCTTTAGTTATCTGCTTTTGTTGTGCTGATTTTTTTACAATCGATGTACCCTCAAAGATACCTTGTGATTCTATAATTAATTCAGCTGATTCTATTGTTCCTTTAACCTTACCATCTGCTTTTATCTCAACACTCTCAGCACTAATTTTTCCATCTACAAAACCTTGTATAATCAGTTTATTTGCTTTTATATCAGCTTGTACTTCACCTTGCTTCCCAATACTAATCTCTTTGCTAGAGTTGATTATTCCATTGAATTTTCCATCTATATAAAGGTTACAAGACAGTGACATCTCACCTGTTATTGTCGAACCGACTGTGATGATGGTTGTGCTTGAGTCGGGCTGTTTACTGTTATTTTTGTTGTTGCTTTTATCAAAGATTGCCATGGGACTCTCTTCTCCTTTTCAAATATTTCATTATAGTTTTTACTATTCCATTTTATAAACCAAAAAGGGTTTAATGGATTTGACATAAATCTTATCTCATAATGAAGATGTGGACCATTACTCATACCTGAGTTACCAGTATAAGCAATTAAATCACCTTTTCTTACAAATTGTTTTGATTTTACCACAATTTTATTTAAATGACCAAAATATGTTTTAAAACCATAATTATTATTTATAATTACTAATCTCCCATAACCACTCTTTTTATGATTACCTGCATATTCAACGATTCCATCTGCTGTTGCATAAACTGGTGTTTTCATATCAGCTCTCATATCTATTCCACGATGAAACTCTTTTCTTTTTAAAATTGGATGAAATCTATAACCATATTTACTTGTAATACCCTTATAAATAATTGGTGAACCACTCGGTACAAACTGTAAAAGTGTTGCTCTTGATTCAGAATCTAATTTTGTAATATCGATTCTCTCTTGTAAAGGGATATCTTTATTTGGAGTTAAGCCTATCATCAATTCAATAGTGCTTAAAGAATCTGACATATTACTTATCTCCTCTTTTTTTAACTCTAATGTTGTTTGTGCTTGAGTTATTGAGTTGTTAAGATTTTTATTTTTATTTTTTAACTGTGTATTATCATTTTGAATCTGCTCACGAAGTTTATTAATATCTGCAACTTCACTTTTCAGATAAAGTATAGTTCCAAAAGCAAAAAGCACTATAAGACCCACTGCTAGTAAAACATACTTTAACATTTTTATGACAAACTGATGTAGATTATATTGTTTAATACCATGGGCATCATTAATAGTAATAGTAAAATGTTTATTCACCCATCACCCCCAAGAATCTTTCCACTACACTAAACGAACCAAAAACTAAATAATTTTTATCCTTCTCTATTGTCTCAAATTTTTTATAATATATCTCTAAACTATCTAAACATTGTTCTAATTTCTCTCTTGTTTCTATTCTATCTTCATTAATCTCAATTATCTCTACACTCTCAATTATTGGTTTTAATATATTAAGTATCTCTTCATAATTTTTATCTGCATAAGTGTTATAGATAAGTGTTATTTTCTTACTATCAAGCTCTTTAGAGATAGCTTTTGCAGCTAGTGTATTATGCCCTACATCTAATAATACATTATCTTTATATTTAGTTAATCTTCCAAAGAGTTTTGAATCTTCAAAATCTTCACTAGCATAAGATAAATTAAAAAATTTTAATGCTGATATACTTAGTTCCAAATTTTGAACAAGATAAGTAGGTAAATTTAATCTATTTTTTATTATCTCTATATTCTCATAATCTTGATTTTTAAGTAGCTCATTAATTTGATAAATTTTACAATTAACTTTTGAATTAACTATTGTTTCTATCTCTTTATAGTTTTGTTTTGTGATTACTGCATATTTTTGTATAGCATTTAGTTTTGTTATTGCTATATCTCCAATTGTATCACCTAAAAAAGCTTCATGGTCATAATCTATCGGAGTTACTAAAGTTAGTACCTTATCAAACACAGCAGTAGCATCATACTCCCCACCAAGCCCAGCTTCTAAAATCACATATTCACAATCCTTAAATGCCATCATCCCTAGAAATGTTGTGTATTCAAAGTAACTAAGAGAATCAGAATCCTCTTTTGATAAAATTGATTGTAATTTTGTATGAACCTCATCTAGTATAGAATCTTCTATATTTTTTCCATTTAGCCAGATTCTTTCATTAAATTTTATAATATGTGGAGAGGTATAATGACCAACCTTATAACCTAAAGAAAAAAGTGCTTTAGCTAAAAATCTTCCTGTTGTACCTTTACCATTTGTTCCTATAAGGTGAACTATTTTTGGTTTAGGTAGCTTAGATTTTATTTTATTATAGATTCTAGGCATTCTACTATAATCTATTTCAGTATAATAAAGTGGTTTATTATTTAAAAATTGTTCTAACACAGTTTAATTAGAGAATGAAACTCTATTTCTTCCATTTTCTTTTGCTTTATATAGATGTTCATCAGCACAAAGCAATGTAGCATTACCTGTAACATTTTTAGCTCTTTCTGCTACACCAATACTTACTGTTACATTAATTCTCTTACCTCTATACATAAACTTAGCACTACTTACATGTTCTCTTATTTTTTGAGCTAATATCACTGCTCCATCTATTTGAGTTTCGCTAAGTATAGCTACAAACTCTTCACCACCAAATCTACCGACTATATCAACAGTTCTTACATCATGTTTAAGTATTTTTGCAAATGCTACCAAAACAGCATCCCCAGCATCATGTCCATAAGTGTCATTAACCTTTTTAAATAGATCTAAATCAAACATCAATATACAATAATTTCTTTTGTATCTTTTAAACTCAGCCTCTTTTAACTCTAAAAACTCATCTAATGCTTTTCTATTATAAAGTTTAGTTAAAAAATCCTCTTTAGATTCTTTTCTAGCTACTTCTAAATCGCTCTCTAATTTAGCTATTTTTGCACTTAGATATTGAACCTCACCACTATTTGTTTTTAAATCTTTACTAAACATTTTTGTATTTTCTTCTAAAGCAGTTGCAATAGTATATAATTTTTTATGTGCTGATTTAAAATCACCAGTTACATCACCATATTTTTCCAAATCTAATTTTATTTTCTGAATCTCTGTTGTTGAATTATCAGATTTTTCAATCAAATCAATAAGTTTCAATGATAATCTATCAAGAACACCATCTATAGATTCAACCATCTCTTTAACACTCTCTTTATCAAGTGCGATTCTTAATGAAATCATAGATTTAATCTCATTCATAGTATCTTTTTCATCTAATGAAGATGGCTTAGACTTAATCATTTTAGAAACTCTAATAATTTCATCATTAGCACTAGAAGCTATTGATGGAACAAGTGAAGATATTATTAAAGATGAAATTCTAGATAAATTTACTTCTTCATCATTTGATTGAGCATTTTTAGGTATATTTAAACCTAAAATTGTGGATTTTAAATCCTTAGTATCTACATCACCTAAATCATTCAATTTTTGTAAAAATGTATCATCATAGTTAGCAGTAAAATTTTGCCATAATTGAGAAAATTGTTCTATTTGTGAATTTGTTGGTGTTTGATTTAAAAGATCTATACTTTTTTTTGCAAGATTTGAAACATCTTTATTATGCAAAACAAGAGTTGCACTTAAAACTCTTTTTATAAATAAAACTTGAGATTCTACTAGCTTTATACATTGAGAGGGGTTTGTTCTATTTAATCTTGCTACTAAATAACGAGTAAACTCTTGTAGTGTAGTTACTCTATAATTCAACAACTCTTTTTGAAACTCTTTGCTTAAACTAGAACTATATTTAGAAACATGGCTACAATCTTCTAAATTCATACCTGCTTTTGTAAGCTCTTTACAAAATGCTTCGGCATAAAAATCTGGTGTTAAAAGTTTACCCTCTAACTCTATTCTTTTTATAGCTTTTTTTATTATTGTTTGAATTGTCATTTTACACTTCCTAACTTAAATATATTATTCTATTTCAGTTGAATTATTATCTACACTATTCTCTTTTTCTTTCTTAGCTCTAGCACCCTCAGCTGATACTTGAGCTACAAAAGATTTTATTGCCTTAATTGCCCCATTTTTAATAGCATTATATCTATCTTTATCACTTATAATAGCATTTGGTGCAATTCTAAAATCGTAAGTTCCCTTAGCTGTATAACTCTTACTAAACTCTTTTGTAGTAGCAACTATACCTAAACTAATATTTGCTCTATAAGTTATCACATAACCATCTCTATCGTATTCAATAGCAGAATATGAAGGATTGTGAAGAGTTAAAACTAGATGAGTATCTGAAATCTCCTTACTTACTAACGAAGTATGAAAAACCTCTATAATAGCTCCATCAACAGCATCTTTTATAATAACTGTATTTTCAGGATCAACAGCAGAGATAACAACACTAGTGCTTATACTATTTCCAACAACTTCACGAGAATGTTTAGCACTTGGTCGATAACCACAAGCAGTAAATAAAATAGCTACTAATATTAAATTGATTAAAATTTTACTAAATTTAAATAGTCTCATATCTAGCCTTTTATAACGATATTAACAAGTTTTTTTGGAACAACTATCTCTTTTACTATCTCTTTATCGCCAATCCATTTTTGAGCTTTATCTTTTGCCATAGCAATAATATTCTCTTTAGTCTCATCTGGGGATATCTCTATCTCTGTTCTTCTTTTTCCATTTATCGAAACTCCAAGAGTGATAGAATCTTCTACAAAAACTTCCTCTAATATTTTTTGAGGTGCGAGGTTATTTAATGAAAAATATTCATCACTTATCTCCCAACAAGTGTGTGGAATAACAGGCTCCATAATAGAACTTAGAATCCAATACCCCTCACTCCACACATCACTATTTGACTGAGTATTTAAAGCATTCATAGCTTCCATAACACCAGCTATCATTGTGTTAAAAGTAAATCTCTCTTCATAAACATCGTTTGCTCTTTTTAAAGCTTCATACACTTTTTTTCTTGCAAATTTTTCATCTTTAGTTAATGATGAATGTTCTATTGTTGGAATAGAATCAGTTTTAACGATGTTAGAACTTCTATCAAAAAATCTTTTTATAAACTTATAAGAGCCCTCAACAGCAGAATCATTCCACTCTAACTCTTGTGTTGGTGGTGCTGCAAAAAGAATAAATAATCTTGCAGTATCTGCACCATATTTAGCGATAATAGCATCGGGATCAACTGTATTCCCTTTAGATTTTGACATCTTCGCACCATCTTTAAGAACCATACCTTGAGTTAAAAGATTATCAAAAGGTTCATCAAAGTCGATATAACCTAAATCACGGAAAACTTTAGTGAAGAATCTTGCATATAAAAGGTGTAAAATCGCATGTTCGATTCCCCCAATATATTGGTCAACACCCATCCAGTAGTTTATTTGCTCTTTTGAAAAAGCCTCTTTTTCCCAATTCTCAGGTGAAGCACAAAATCTTAAAAAATACCATGAAGATTCTACAAATGTATCCATAGTATCAGTCTCACGAATCGCATCTTTACCACAATTTGGACATGAACAATGTTTCCATGTTGGATGGTTATCTAGTGGGTTACCCTCACCTGTAATCTCTACATCTTCAGGAAGTGCAATAGGAAGATTCTCTTTTTTCTCCATAACTAAACCACAATCATCACAATGAACAAAAGGAATCGGAGCACCCCAATATCTTTGACGAGAAACACCCCAATCTTTTAGTTTATAGTTCGTTGTTTTTTTACCAATATTTTTTTCTTCAAAATACTTGATAATATTGTATTGAGATTTTTTAGAGTTCATACCATTAAATTCTTCTGAATTAAATAGCTCACCAACCTCTGTAAATGCTTTACTCTCATCTAGTTCACCATCAAAAGGTTTGATAACTGAGTTTATTGGCAAATCATATTTTTTTGCAAAATCCCAATCTCTATCATCATGAGCAGGTACAGCCATAACTGCACCAGAACCATAATCCATAAGAACAAAGTTTGCTATCCAAACAGGGATTCTTTTACCAGTCAGTGGGTGAATCACATTTAAGTCTAATGAAACACCAGATTTCTCTTTTTGTCTATCGATAGATGAAGTAGCTTTCATCTTTTTAATCTCTGTAATAACCTCATCACTTAACAAATTATTTTCAATCATATAAGTAACAATTTTATGCTCAGGAGCAAGAGCTGTATAACTCACACCGTAAACAGTATCTGGACGAGTTGTAAATACATCAAATGATTCAAATTTAGAATCAAGTTTTGCTTTTGAATCTTCATCAAAATAGAGGTCAAACTCTAAACCATTTGATTTTCCTATCCAGTTCTCTTGCATAGTAAGAACTTGTTTTGGCCAACCACCCTCTAGCTTTTTCAAATCTGCTAAAAGTTCATCACCGTACTCAGTGATTTTAAAGTAATACTGATTCATATCTTTTTTTACTATCGGTGTATCACACCTCCAACAACAACCATCAACTACCTGCTCATTTGCTAAAACAGTTTGATCATGTGGACACCAGTTTAGAAGACCTTTTTTTCTATATAAAAGACCTTTTTCAAACATATCTATGATAAAGCCCTGCTCAAACTTAGTATAAAGCTCATCACTTGTGGCAAATTCTCTATCTTTAGAAAATGAGAATCCTAAAGATTTAAACTCACCTTTCATATACTCAATATTATCATAAGTCCATGTTTTAGGATTAGCATTATTTTTAATAGCTGCATTTTCAGCAGGCATACCAAAACTATCAAAACCGATAGGATGTAAAACATTTTTACCAAGTTGGCGATGGTATCTCGCAATTGCATCACTGATAGAGTAGTTCCTAACATGACCCATATGTAATCTTCCACTTGGAAAAGGGAACATACTTAAAATATATTTTTTATCTTTAGTAAAATCTTCTGTTGGTTCAAAGCTGTCATTTTCAGCCCAATAATTTTGCCATTTTTTTTCTATTGTTTGTGAGTTGTATTCCAAATTATTTCCTAATATTCATCACGAGATTTTAAACTCTCTATATAAATTAAACCTATTGAGAACATATTTGCTATCAATGCTCCAATTGTTAAAGCGATTGCTATTTTTAAATCTTCTATAACAACTAAGTAGATAAATGCTGGGATTAGATGCAAATCTGCAACTAAAGATGATGCTAATAGTTCTGCTGAAAGAAGATTTCTTACACCAATTTTTAAAAATGTAGAAACAAGATTTAAACTTCCTGCAACAAACAATGCAACAGCAGTATTTTCAAATAAAAATCCTGCAATTGATGTTAAACTCATTAATGAGAAAAATACATATATTACCTTACCCCAATCCATAATCACAACCTAGTTTTAATATTGAGAAATTATACTTAAAACATTATTAAGTTCATATTTATAATTTATACAAATAAATAATAAAAAACAATCATTTAAGATGGTGTAACTCTCAAAAGGTTTGTGAGGGGATTACTCCCACTCACCTCAAGATGTTTACAATTAAATTAATAATTGCTATAATCACCTTAAGAATTTCAATGATCCATTTCATCGAAACTCCTTTTATAAGTTTTGTGGTTCAATAGGGTGTTTCTGCACCTTCCCACCCACTTCTTAAATGATTGTTTTTTCCTTTTTATTTCACTTTTTTGTTATCCCTTTTATCTCATCAAAAGATAAACTTTTTTCTCTACTTCTATGAATCATTCTATGACAATTTGCACATACTGGGATTAGATTTTCTAGTGCTTCATTTATAGTTTTTTTCATATCATCGCCATCAAACTGAAAAACTGGTTTTTGATGATGAATCTCTATATAGCCTTTCCCATATTCACCATAAAATTCTTCAAAATCAAAATCACACACTTTACATTTAATTCTTCCATTTTCATCTGTAAAATGTTGTATCGCTTTATCTCTTAAAATTTTTGAGCGTTTATATTTTGATGTACTCGTTAGTTCCAGAGTACCCTCGTAAATCATTAAATTCTCATCAAAAACCTCTATATCTTGTGGTTTATTACGATTTAAATGAGCTTTACCAAATGCCTCTTTTAACTCTTGTGAATCAAGGTTATTATTTAATAGATAATTTACAATAGTTATATTTTCAGATAGATACTTCTTACCTGGGTTTGTGATTTTAAAACTACCACTTTTTTCACCCTCTTTTCTTGAATGATATATCGCCAAACCTAGCTTTTCAAAAGTGTTGTGAGATTTCAAATTTCTAACTTGTTGAGTAAAAATATTATCTTTTCTACCCTTCAACTGTTT